>OMBN01000174.1_pt1 | contig 68108 bp, 60 predicted proteins | sample 1644891 | NCBI WGS metagenome assembly OMBN01 (sample SAMEA103958144, study PRJEB25191) | human gut metagenome | reverse complement strand
AGCGGCCTCTTGAACCCCATTCAAGCGCGATACCAAACTTCGCCACACCCGGATATGAAATTACACTGCTCTTGTCAGCTCAACTATAATAGCATACACCTTTCCTTTTTGCAAGTCCTTTTTTCATAAAAAGCCGATTTTCACTTCTGTTTTTCCTCCGGATGCAGCCGAAGGATGGTTTTCCGCTCCGGGTGATAGCTCTTCGCGGTCAGGTGCAGCGCCCATTCCTCCGCTGTCGCGACCGTTGCAATCGTACAGGCCGCGAAGCAGACCGGCAGGAGCGCCGCTGCGTTCAGAAAATACGGAATCAGGAACACCGAGGCGCCCGTGAGCTTATTCAGATAGGTATGCACGGCGGAGAAGCGGTGAAATCGCAGTGCGACCGTCAGGTACAGTCCCGCGCGCAGCAGCAAGATCGCGCCGACCCAATACCAGATGCCCTGCGGGAGCCGCTTGACCAGCTCCGGCAGAATCCGCAGCATCATTACGACGTAGAACATCAGATCCGCCGCGCTGTCCAGCCGGGAGCCAAGCTCGCTGGTCGAGTCGGTCGCACGCGCGATCCAGCCGTCGAACACGTCGCTGACGCCGCAGAGCGTGTAGATCACAAAAAACGGGAGCGTTACCGGCTGCACAAACACCAGCGCCAGCGTACCGAGCATCCGCAGGATGCTGAGCATATTCGGGATGATCGATTTCTTTTTCATGTCCGCCTACCGCCGCATTCGTTTGTTTTTGCCTTGATTATACCGTTTTTCTTCGCTTTCGTCAATCGGCAATGCTTGTTCCGAAAGCCGGATGCGGCGCGCATCTCCCCTGCCCTTTTCCGAAAAATCACCGGCGCGGCAGAAAAGCTCTGCCGCGCCGGTCGTTTCAGTTTTCAAATGTAAAGCGGAGAATGGGATTTCTGGCGGCGCGCACCTCATCCAGACGCCGCACCGGCGTCTTATGCGGCGCAGAGTGCAGCTCGTCCGGGTTTTCGTGTGCCAGCGCGCAGAGCTTCTTGAACACGGTGATTGCCTCGTCCATCGTCTGCTTCGGTTCCGTCTCGGTCGGCTCGATCATGAGCGCCTCGTGGACGATCAGCGGGAAATACATTGTGGGCGGGTGGATGCCGTTGTCGAGCAGTCCCTTGGCGATGTCCAGCGCGGAAACGCCGGTCTGCTTGTGCAGGCGGTCGAGCGTCATGACGAACTCATGCATGCATGGGCCGGGATACGCCATGTCGTAGGTATCCTGAAGCGAAGCCATCATATAGTTGGCGTTCAGGACGGCGTTGCGTCCCACGTCGTGTACGCCTTCCCTTCCGAGCATGGTCAGATAGGCGAATGCCTTGACCACGACGAGGAAATTACCGTAGAAATCGCGCACGCGGCCGATGGAATGCTCCGGCTGCGCGAACGCATAGCCGGTCTCCGTCTCCACCGCGACCGGGCCGGGCAGGAACGGCGTCAGGAATTCCTTGCAGCCGACTGGGCCGGAGCCTGGGCCGCCGCCGCCATGCGGCGTGGCAAAGGACTTGTGCAGATTCAGGTGGATGCAGTCGAAGCCCATATCGCCCGGACGGACGACGCCCATGACCGCGTTGAGATTCGCGCCGTCATAGTAGCACAGGCCGCCCGCGTCGTGGACGATCTTCGTGATCTCCAGAATGTTCTTGTCAAAAATACCGACGGTGTTCGGGTTCGTGAGCATCAGGCCGGCGGTCTGCGGGCCAACGGCCTTGCGCAGCGCATCCAGATCCACGCACCCATCCGGGCCGGAGGGAATGTTGACCACGCGGAAGTCCGCCATGACCGAGGAGGCCGGATTCGTTCCGTGCGCGGAGTCCGGCACGATGATCTCACGGCGCGCCGTATCACCGCGGGAAACGTGGTATGCCTTGATGAGCAGCAGACCGGTGAACTCGCCGTGCGCACCGGCGGCGGGCTGGAGCGTAAAGCCGTCCATGCCTGTGATCTCGCCGAGCAGCTTCCCGGTGCGGTACATCAGCTCCAGTGCCCCCTGCGCCGTATCCTCCGGCTGGAGCGGATGCAGCCGCGCAAAGCCCGGCAGCGCCGCCAGCGTCTCATTGACCTTCGGATTATACTTCATGGTACACGAGCCGAGCGGATAGAAGCCGTCGTTCATGCCGTGAACGCGGTGCGACAGCGCCGTATAATGCCGGATCAGCTCGTTTTCGCTCACATGCGGCAGGTGCAGCGGCTTCTCGCGCGCAGCGCCGGGCATGACCTCCGGCACGTCGCACTCCGGAAGGAGCGTCAGCGCATGATCCTTTTCTCCAAGCTCAAAGATCGTTTTCATCCGCAGCTCACCTCCTGAAGAATGGCGACGGCCTCGTCCAGCCGTTCCTTCGTCACGACCTCCGTGACACACCACAAAATGCCGCCCTCGACCGGCAGGCCGCCCAGAATGTCGCGCTTTGCCAGCGCGGCCAGCGCCTTTTCCGTGTCCGGACATTCCGTCACGAATTCATGGAAGAATTCACCCGGATGCACGCGCTTCCAGCCGAGCTTTTCCTCAAGCTGCTGCGCGAAATAGTGCGCCTTGGAGGTGCAGAGCGTCGCCGCCTGCCGCAGGCCCTTTTCGCCCATGGCGGAAAGATAGACCGCCGCGGTGAAGGCGCACAGCTGTTCGTTCGAGCAAATATTGCTCGACGCTTTTTCGCGGCGGATGTGCTGCTCGCGCGCGGAGAGCGTCAGAACGTAGCCGATCTCCCCCTCCGTATCCACCGTCTGGCCGACGATGCGGCCGGGGAGCTTGCGCATCATGGCGCTGCTCGCGGTCATAAAGCCCAGATACGGGCCGCCGAAGGCCGTGTCCAGTCCGAGCGGCTGGCCCTCGCCGACGGCCACGTCCGCGCCGCATTCTGCGGGCGTTTTGAGGATCGCCAGAGAGATGGGATTGACGCCCATCACATATTTGGCTCCGGCGGCGTGCGTGATCTCGCCGAGCAGCTCCGCTTCCTCCAGCAGGCCGTAGAAGTTCGGCTGCTGAACGTAGAAGCAGGCAGCGTCCTGCCCCAGCAGGCTCCGAAGCGCCTCCGGGTCGGTCCGTCCGTTCTTCTGCGGAACAACGGTCAGCTCCACGTCGGAGCCGAAGCAGTAGGTTTTCATGACCTCGATCACCTGCGGATCGGTCGTCGCGGAGACGTAGGCCTTCGTGCGCTTACGGTCGCGGCACATGGTGATCGACTCTGCGGCGGCGGTGCCTCCGTCGTAGACGCAGGCATTGGAAACATCCATGCCGGTCAGCTCGCAAAGCATGGTCTGGTATTCAAAGATCGCCTGCAAAATGCCCTGGCTGATCTCCGCCTGATAGGGCGTGTAGGCGGTGACGAATTCCTCGCGGTTCACGATCGCCTTGACCGCCGCGGGGATATAGTGCCGGTAGCTTCCGGCGCCGCGCAGACAGGTACGGAACACATGGTTCTTTTCCGCCAGCGCGGAGACGGATTCCAGCGTCTCCATCTCGCTTTTGCCGGAGGGCAGGTCGAGATATCCGTCGATCCGCATTTCCTGCGGCACATCCCGGAACAGCTCCTCAACCGAGCCGACGCCGATGGTTTTCAGCATCTGCTGCCGTTCCGAGGGCGTTGTCGGAACAAATGAGCCCATCAGTGCTCCTCCTTCGTAAAGGCCTCATACTCCTCCGCGCTCAGCAGCTCGGAGAAATCGGTGACGTTTTCGATCTTCATGATCCATGCGCCGTAGGGATCGGAGTTGAGAAGCTCCGGAGAATCGTCCAGCTCCTCGTTGACCTCCGCAACCGAGCCGGTCACGGGACTCATGACGTCGGAGACGGCCTTGACAGACTCCACGTCGCACGCAGCCTCACCGGCAACCACATCGTCGCCCACGGCGGGCAGATTGACGAACACAAGGTCGCCCAGCTCGCTCTGTGCGAAGTCGGAAATGCCGACCAGCGCGGTGGTGTCGTCCAGCATCTTGACCCATTCATGGTCCTTCGTATACTTCAATTCAGCGGGAAAATTCATCTTGGTTCCTCCATTTCATTTTTTCAGCGGCAAATTTGTTTTCCGCAGGCGGCCGTCGGGCCGCCTGCTTTTGGTTTTCTCAGTTCGATCAGATGCCGGTCGCGGCTGCAAACGTGTTAAGCAACGCGTCGGTCTCGGCATCGGAGAAGCAGTAGTGCATCTCGGTATAGCCCTCGCGGAGCCTGGCAGCCTCCTCCTTCACGTCGGCATTGCGCAGGACGCAGTCGGCGATCAGATGCGCCAGCTTTGCAAATTCCTCCTTGCCGAAGCCGAAGCGCGTCATTTCGTTGACGCCCATGCGCAGTGCGCCAGAGGCCGTGAAGCCCTCTTCCTCCGGCGTCGCCTGATAATTGCAGACGATGTTGTTTTCCTCGAGCCGCTTGGCGATCTCCGGACCGTGGCTGTAGCCCACGCGCACGATGACCTGATGCGTCTCGGTATAGCCGGCTGCCGGGTTGCCCGCAACGTCGAGTCCCTCCGCCTTCAGGCTGGCGGCAAAGCTCTTCGCGTTCTCCACAACGGCCTTCTGGTACTCATCCTTGAAGGCGTTCATCTCATATGCCGCCATCAGCTGGCCGAGAAGCGTGCCGAGGTGGTGGTTCGAGACGCTGCCCGGGAAGGCGCGGGTCTCGATGGTCTCCCACAGGCCCCATTTCAGATCCTCCTGCTTCCAGTTGACGCCGATCACGCCGCGCTGCGGCCCGAAGAAGGTCTTGTGCGTCGAGCCGGTGACGATCTCCGCGCCCTCCTCGAACGGCTTCTGGAAATGGTCGCCGACAAGCCCCAGCACATGCGCCATATCGTACATGACGGTCGTCTGGATGCCCTGCTCGCGGATGAATTTCACCAGCTCCGCCACAGGCTCCTTGTAGAGCACCATCGACTTGCCGAAGATCACGAATTCCGGTCTGTATTTTGCCAGCAGCACCTTGGCCGCCTCGGTATCGATGCGGTACGGGTCGTCCGCGCAGACCGGGAAATTCACGACCATCTGCTTTTCGGTGACGGGATCGGTCGCAATGTAATCGTGGAGCGCGCCCATGGGCTGCGCCGACAGGTGCCCGCCGCGCACGATGTGGTTGTTCATGACCCAGCCCAGCCGCTGCGGCGTGCGCTTGCGATCCACACGGTTCTTGAAGTCCATGAGCGCCGAGAATACAGCGGTGTTGGACATCTGGCCGGAGGTCACGCGGGTCTCGACCTGCGTGCAGCCGAGGTATTTCTTCATCTCCTCGACAAGCATCGCCTCGACCTCCGCGATGAAATTCGTGCCCTGATAATAGAAGATCTCCGCATCATAGAACGCCTTCTGCTTCTTATGCTCGGCGTAGCGGTTGGAGGGGTCGGATGCGCACAGCAGGCGCACCGCGCGCGACTGCGTGTTTTCCGACGGGATCAGGTTGATGCAGCGCTGCTGCCGCCACAGGTGGTTTTCCTGCGCCTTTTTCAGAAGCTCCGCCGCCTTCTGCGGATACGGCTCCGCCGAGGGCTTGAACGTCTCCGGCACAACGCCGGGCAGGATGGGACGGGCGTAGGGAGCCGCGTCCTGACGGATGTGGTAGCCGACGACGAGCGCGGGCTGGCGCTTGCCGCGGATATCCACCTCAATGTTGAAATTCTGGCAGACGCGGGAATCCATATACGCAAGGCCGATGGAGCGCTTGCCGGTCTCCTCGGTGATGACGGTATCCAGTCCCTCGCCCTTCGTCTTGAAATACGGGATCATGGTGCCGGAGGTCACATAGCCGATGGGCTTTCCCTCCGACCATGCGTCCTTACTGTAGACCGGGAAGCCCTTTCTCAGGACACCCTTCCCCTCCAGATAGATCGGCTGGATGCGGTAAGGCAGATCGGCCAGCGCGGAGTAATCACGGTCCATAATCTTCTTGAAGGCCTCAAACTGCTTTTTGAGCGCGGCCTTTCCGATGAACTCACCCTTTTCCGGCGCGAAGGAGACCGCGAATTTTGCCAGCGGAACGGCGTAGATGGGAATTTCGCCGCCAAGCTCGCACTCGCCCATTTCGTGGCCGTAGAGCGGAAGCGCCGCCTCCATGCGAAGCGTGTCGCGCGCGCCCAGCGCCGTGGGCTTCGCGCCCAGCTCGATCAGCCGGTCCCAGAAATAGCGCGCATCCTCGGAATTGCAGTACAGCTCGTAGCCGATCGGCTCGCCGGTATAGCCGGTCTTGGCCAGACGCACCGGACGGCCCTCCATTTCGAGTGTATTGAGCGCGTTTTTCACATTCTCCACCGTCAGCGTTCTGCCGCCGGAGAGCGTCATGAGGATCTTCTTGGCCTCCGGACCCTGTACGGCGATGGCCGCATAGCGGTCGGAGACGTTTGTCAGCTTCACGTCGAAGGCCTCCGCCTGCCTGTACAGGTGCGCAAGATCCTTGTCGATGTTGCCGGCATTGATGACGAGGAAATATTTTCCCTCTTCAAAGCGGTAGAGATAGGCGTCGTCGATGGCATAGCCGTTTTCATCCGGGATGATGCAGTACTGCGCCTGATTCACGTCGAGCGCAAGCACGTTGCTCGAAAGAACATGCTGCAAAAAGGCGACCTGCTCCGGGCCCTCCACGTCGATACGGCCCATGTGGGAAACGTCGAAGATACCGCAGTGGCTGCGGCAGTAGAGATGCTCGGCCACGATGCCGTCCGGGTACTGAATGGGCATATCCCAGCCGCCGAAATCGACCATCGTCGCTCCGGCGTCCAGATGGGCCTGATACAATACCGTTCTCTTGAGTTCGCTCATACTTTTCCTCCTTTTTTCATTCCGTCGCGCAGACTGTGCGCCTGCGGCCAAGCTGTGCTTCGATAATTCTTATCCGCCCGGTCTGCGTCCAGCAGGTCGAGGCGGTCAATGTCCTTCAGCCGCTCATAAATGCGGATCCACGCGCAGCGGTTCTCCGGGTTGACCTCGCAGCGCCCGTTTCTCTGTCCGCCGCACGGCCCGTGTACCAGCGACTTGGCGCACTGCGTGATGGGGCAGATGCCGCCGGTCTGGCCGAGCATACAGTCGCCGCACATCCGGCACGCCTCGTGGAAAACGCCCGCCCGCTCGATCTGGCCGAGGAAGAGGGTGTCATTGGCCGGGAAAACCGGGATATGGACGTGCTCCGCGACAGTCTGGACGCCGTCGCCGCAGGCCATGCCGACGATTGCCTCCGCGCCGCTGTCGCGCAGGGCCTTGATGTCGCGCTTGACGAGCAGCATGTGGCAGCACTCGTCCGGCAGGATTGTCCCCACGACCTCAAAGCCGTGCTCCTGCAAAAAGGCGGTCATTTCCGCCAGCTCCTTTTCGCCGCCGGTCTGGCAGGCCGTCGCACAGCTCTTACATCCTGCAAGCGCCACGCGATGGACGCCCGCAAGCATGGCCAGCAGCTGTTCGGGCGGTTTTTTTCTGGTGATAATCATAGTGAACTCCCTTGTCTGACCGTTCCTTCGGAACGGAAATGCGGCGCGGGCTGCCGGATAAAAAGACAGAGCGCGCCTGATACAGGCGCGCTCTGTTGATGAACCTGAAAGATTCTCCCCTTGGGGATTGCTTCTTCGGTGCTGCGCAGCAGCTTTCCAGAGTTCCGTCCGGGATCAGTTCCTTTACCTGAGAGTTCCTTGCGCGAGCCCCTTCGGTGGCATAGTCCTATGCACTCTCCTGATCCTTTCATCCGGCCATATGCAGTTGTAGATCGTGCCCAAAAAATTGCAGCGCGAATGCCGAAACTTATCTACTTTGTTAGCTTACCGCGTGCGGAGGAAAAAAGCAAGCAGAATTTTCCCCTGTCCGGAAATTTTTCCGCCCGCGCCCAGGGCATCCGTCGGAATATGAAAAAGCGGAGCGCCGTGCATCGTGCGCGGCACTCCGTTTATGTTCACGCCGCTGCGCGGCGCTGTTTCTGGTCTGCCTCTTCGGATCGCTCCGGGGTGGGGCAGCTACCCCCTGTAAATTTTCGTTTTCATTATGGACGGCTCAATATCCGAAGCCGAAGCCCCACGGGAACAACTGTCCGCCCTGCTGGCTCTGGCCCTGCGACTGCTGGGACTGCTGGGCGTCGTCTGTTGTCGTGGTGGGCATTGCCGACTGCGTCTTTTCACCGATGGTCACGGTGAGCTCCAGCTCTTCGCCCTGACGATAGACCTTGAAGGTCAGCTCGTCGCCGGGCGTCTTTTCGCCGACGTAGTTGACAAGCTCTGTGCTGGAGTTGATGGCAGTGCCGTCAACCTCTGTGATGATATCATTTTCTTCCAGTCCCGCCTTGGCTGCCGGAGAATCCGCCTCGACCGAACGGACGGCTGCGCCGGTGGGCAGGCCGTAGCCCTGAGCCTCCGAGCTGACGCTGCTGACTGTCACGCCGATGTAGGGCTTGGTGATGCTGCCGGTCTCGATGATACTCTTGACGATGTTCTTGACATGGTTCAGCGGGATGGCAAAGCCGATGTTATCGATGGAAGCCTCGCTGCTCGAGGAGGAGCTGGAATACTTGGCGTTCGTAATACCGATGACCTCGCCGTAGAGGTTGAAGAGCGCACCGCCGGAGTTGCCGGAGTTGATGGCACAGTCCGTCTGGATGAGGTTCATCGTGACATTGCTGGAAAGCGTGACCTCACGGTTCAGGGCGCTGACAACGCCGGTCGTGAGCGAGAAGGTCAGCTCACCGAGCGGATTGCCGATGGCGACGACCTGATCGCCGACGTTCAGATTGTCGGAGTCGCCGAGCACGACGGGCGTCAGGCCCTCCGCGTCGATCTTCAAAACGGCGATGTCGTTCGACTCGTCGCAGCCGACGAGCGTGGCGTCATATTCCGTGCCGTCGTAAAGCGAAACGGTGATGGAGTTGGAATCCTCCACAACGTGGTAGTTCGTCAGGATGTAACCGTCGGCGCTCAGGATGAAGCCGGAGCCTGCCGCAGCGGCCTGGGTCTGATAGCCCCAGTAGTTCGTGGTGATCGAGGTGCGGATGCCGACGGTCGAATTCACGTTCTGTGCGTAAACCTCGGCGGGCGTCATTTCCTTGCTGGTGTCGATCTGCGCGATGTTGATGACGCTGGTCTCGCGGCTTCCCTCATAGACGACGGAGGCCTGCTGCGCTTCCTCGGTGTCTGCGTTCTTCGCGGCCAGATGATTCTGGAGCGCGCTTCCGCCGAAGCCCATCGCGCCGCCGACCAGTGCGCAGCTCAGAACAAGTGCCGTGACCTTTGCGCCGGTGCGGTTCTTCTTCGGCTTCTGCGGTGCTTCCGGAGCGGTGTCCGGCTGCGGCTGATAGCTATACTGCGGCTGATAGCCCTGATTTTCATTTTCACTTTCATTTACATTTTCAAAACGATAGTCCATAATGAATGCCTCCGTTCAATTTGTTATCTTTTATGTTCCCGATTATAAAGGCGAATTCTGAACAAAAACCGAAACCGGGCTGAACAAATTGTGAACTTTGGCGGGATTTTATGAACGTTCTGAAAAGGCATGATATGGAAATCCCTCAGACAGCGTCTGAGGGATGTTCTCTTATTATAGAACGCCGAAATGCTCGAGCAGGATCTTGACGCCGATCAAAATCAGGATCACGCCGCCCGCGATCTCCGCCTTGGACTTCCACCGCGTGCCGAACACATTGCCGATCTTCACACCGGTGCAGGAGATGGCGAAGGTCGTCAGGCCGATGATGCAGACGCCAAGGAGCGTATTGAGAAGCTCGCTGGCCGCAATGAGCTGAAGCGGCACACAGGCGAAGGTGATTCCGACGGCCAGCGCGTCGATGCTGGTGGCGACGGCCATGACGAGCATGGTCTTGAAGTCGAGGCCCGCCGAGGCGTGTTCCTCTTCCTCCTTGGAAAGCGCCTCGCGCAGCATGTTCGCGCCGATCAGCGCCAGAAGGATGAACGCGATCCACGATGAAACCGCCCGGATGTACTGCTCGAAGCGGCTGCCCAGCAGATAGCCCACAAACGGCATCAGCGCCTGAAAGCTGCCGAACCATACGCCGCAGATCGCGGCGTCGCGGAAGCGGGCGCGCTTCATGGCAAGGCCCTTGCAGACCGAAACGGCAAACGCATCCATCGAAAGCCCGATGGCCAGAAGAAGCAATTCGACAAAACCCATAATATCTCTCCCAAAATAAAAATAAGGAGCCGACGCCGCGCGCCGCTCCGAAGCAAACCAGACGCACACACGGCAGACCGCCATCTGTGAGTCTCATCAATTAAGACGCGCCAGACCGAAAGCCGGTCAGTATGTTGACGCGCCGCACCGTCGTGCCGATTACTCCCTCAACGAAGAAAAAGGTAGCATATTTCCAGCGGAAAGTCAAGGGCAACACCGCACAACTCGGCGAGAGATTTTTCGTCAAGTCAAGGTTTGAAAAGTGACGGAATACTGTATGTATTTCAAACTTTTCAAACCGCAGAATCGGCGGAAAAAATCCACCGAAGCGCGAAAATGCAATTGTGCAGTGTTGCCCAAGAGTTTGTCCCGGCTAATCGAAATAGGTTTTTGTGAAGATATACCTTGACAGGTGAGGTATTTCGTTGTATTATGTGGTCACAGCAAGGGAGGCGATGCCATGTCGATCGGTGCAGACCTGATCCGGGGTCATACCGACGCCATCATTCTGGCGCAGCTGCTGAAAAAGGACAGCTACGGATATGAGATCAACAAGACCATTTCCCGGTCCTCCGAGGGGGAATACGAGCTTAAGGAGGCAACGCTCTATACCGCCTTCAAGCGCTTGGAGGACAGCGGACAGATCACGTCCTACTGGGGAAGCGAGCCTGTGGGCGCACGGCGGAAATACTACTGCATCACGCCCATCGGGCGGCAGAGCTACGGGCGAATGCTTGCCGAGTGGCGGCAGGCGAAAAAAATCATCGACACACTGATGGAAACGGAGGAAACGATATGCGGGAACGGCTGATCGAATATATTGACGGGCTGTTTTCCGGCGCTGCGCTGAACATGCGCAACGCGGAAATCAAGGAGGAGATCCTGCAAAACACATTGGAGCATTATGACGACCTTCTGAGCGAGGGAAAATCGGAGCAGGAGGCCTATGATACGGTCATTCAGGGCATCGGCGACGTGCGTCCGCTGGTCGAGCCGGAGGGCTCCGCCGTTTCTGCAGAGGCAGCGCCGGAGTCGCAGCCATCCGCGCCGGAGACCGCCGCAGACGAGACGCATCCGGGCCTGCGCGGAGCCGTCGGCGGCATCTGGATGCTGTTCACGGCGCTCTACCTTTTGATCAGCTTCACGACCCACGCATGGCATATCACATGGATCCTGTTTCTGATTGCTCCGGCGGTCATCAACATTCTGAACGCCGTTCTCGACGCGAAGAGCCGTCCCGGCTCCGGACGCGGCGCGGCCATTGCGGCGCTCTGGCTTCTGACCACGGCGCTGTACTTCGTGCTCAGCTTCGCCACCGGCGCGTGGCACCTGACGTGGATCCTGTTCCTGATCGCCGGAGCGGCGACGGGGCTGGTCTCCGCGATCTATGATTGGAAAAAATAAAGGAGATTTTATGAAAGACAAAAATACGCTGGCCCGCGTGATCCTATGGGCCGTAATCGTTGTGATCCTGTGCGGCGCGTTTGTGGGCGTTCTGCTGCGTTACCGCTTTGAGCAGGCAAATACGGAGCCTGCCGCACCGCTTGCAGCCGCCGATCCTACATTGGAAAACGGCAGCACAGGCAAGGTGTCTGCGCAGGAAGGCGTCAACAATGTTGCAGATAACGAGTCCGCCGCGCCGGATACCTCTCTCGGCGCCGTGGATGCGCAGCTTCCCGCTGCTTCCGTGGCCGCTCAGATCGCCGTATCGGATATCCGCAAGATCGAGGTAGACTGGATCTCCGGCAGCGTGACCGTCCGGCGCGCAGAAGGCGACAGCATTGAATTTTCCGAGGATTATCAGGGCGAGGAGAAATACCGCCTGCGCTACAGCGTGGAAAACGGCACGCTGTACATTCAGGTCTGCCAGAGCGGCACCGTTCTGAACATCCCGAAGAAGGCCCTGACGCTCTCCCTGCCTGATGCGCTCTATCAGGAACTGAAGCTCAGCGTCGGGTCCGCGAAGCTGACAGTTTCGGATGTACGCGCGGATGAGCTGGAGCTGGACAGCATCTCCGGCGATATCGAGCTTGCCCGCGTGGAGGCATCCGAGCTCAAGATCGATACGACCAGCGGCAGCGTTCGCGGCCAGAGCCTGACCGCCTCCGAGCTGGAGCTGGACAGCGTCAGCGGCAACGCAGAGCTGGAAGGTGCCTTCAATTCCGTAGACGCCAACACGACCTCCGGCTCGGTGACGCTTACGTCCTCTTCCCTGCCGCGTGAGATCGACGCGGACACTGTCAGCGGCGATGTCACGCTCACGCTCCCGAAGGACAGCGCGTTCCGCTATGAATTCGATACCATCAGCGGAAGGCTGAAAAGCTCCCTGCCCGGCGCCGTTTCCGGCAGCGATGCGACCGTGGAGATCGACACGACCTCCGGCGGCCTGACCCTCCAGCCGCTGGACTGAGCCGCCGCGCTCCAATATATACAATACCCCCTCTGCGACGGGAAAGCTGTCGCAGAGGGGGGCTCTCTTTATGCCTTTTATGCCTTTTCGATCAGCGTCGCGGCCGGAAGCAGCTTTTCGACATCCGCCTGCTCCATCTGTCCTGCGTCGCACAGCTCCGCGATCTTCGGGTCGATTGGAAGACGCGCCAGCACCGGCAGAGAATAGCTGAGTGCGATCTCGTCGAGCTTGCTCTTGCCGAACACCTCGATGCGCTTACCGCAGTCGGGACACTCCAGATAGCTGTAGTTCTCGACGAAGCCGTAGACCGGCACGTTCATCATCCGCGCCATGTTGACTGCCTTTGAAACGATCATCGCCACCAGATCCTGCGGAGAGGTCACAATGATCAGTCCGTCCACCGGCAGCGACTGGAACACCGTCAGCGGCACGTCGCCGGTTCCGGGCGGCAGATCGACAAACAGATAGTCCACATCGCCCCAGCACACGTCCGACCAGAACTGCTTGACTGCTCCGGCGACGACCGGGCCGCGCCATACGACGGGGTCTGTCTCGTTCGGAAGCAGTAGGTTGATGGACATGACCTTGACGCCCTCCTTAGTCACGGCGGGCAGAATGCCGTCGTCGCTCCCAAGCGCAGGCTCATGCAGGCCGAATGCCTGCGGGATGGACGGGCCGGTGATGTCGGCGTCGAGAATGCCGACCGTGTGGCCAAGCCTCCGCATGGCCATCGCCATCATGGACGTGACCGTGGATTTTCCGACGCCGCCCTTACCGGAGACGACGGCAATGACCTTTTTGACATGGGAATTCTTATTTGGCTCTGCCAGCAGGCTCTCGGGCTTACGATCCGCGCAGCTCTCGCCGCAGCTGGAGCAGTTGCCGCTGCATTCACTCATGGAAAAGCACTCCTTTTCATGTTTCTATCCTGATTGTAGCGCCGCAGCGCGGGAATGTCAACTCAGCGCGTCTTCCACCACGCCTTGACGAAGGCAAAGACCTCGCGCAGCTGATAATTGACCTTCAAGATCCACGGCCATGTGTCGCTCGTCAGCCCGTAGGGCGTCATGCCGAGCTTCCCCGCGATATATTTTGCCCGGGGCATGTGGAAATCACTCGTGATAATGAGGACGCTTCCGGTGTCAATGCCGCGTTCCTTTGCAAGCTCTGCCGAAAACAGCAGATTTTCCCGCGTATCCGAGGCCTCCGTCTCCTCCACGATGCGGGACGGGTCAATGCCCCGCGCCGTCAGATAGGCGGACATGACCGAAGCCTCCGTCTGCTGCTCGTCCGGCCCCTGTCCGCCGGAGACGAAAGCGGATGCCTCCGGATGCTCCGTCAGATATTCATACGCCCGGTCGAGCCGCTTTTTGAGCGTCAGCGAGGGCTGGTCGCCCTGGATCTGCGCGCCGAGCACGACCACGAACTGCGGAGCCTTCTCCGGCATGACGTCATCCCTTCCCTGCACAATGATCGCGGCCATCGCGCCGAAAATGACCGTCATGGAAAGCGCGGTCAGGGCAATGAGGATGCGGCCCCAGACCTTCGGCGCGTTCTTCCTTTTCAGCAGCCAGAGCGCCGCCAGCACAGCCGCCAGCAACAGCAGACATATGCCCGTCATGCCGATATGGAACGGGATCAGGATGCACACGATGCCCAGCACGGCGAAAAACGCCGCAAAGATCAAAAGCGTCATTCCGCACCCTCCAGCCGCAGGGAGAGAGCCTCCCAGCGCTCCATCATTTCCGCATAGGCGTTCTCCGCCGTCTCCCGCTCTGCCATCAGCCGCGAAAGCTCCTGATAGTCGGACGCCGCCGCGTCGATCTTGCCATCGTATTCATGCAGAAGCGCTTCCTGCTTCTCGATTTCCCGCTCGATGGCGCGGAGCTGCTTTTCCAGACTCTTGTCCGGAGCGGCCGGCTTCACCTTCTTTTCACGCTTTTCCTTCGCGGCCGGAGCCGCCGCCTGAATGCGCTCGAACGAGCGGATGGAGCGGTATTTTTCATAGCCGCAGAGATAGTCGCGGATGTGTCCGTCCTCCAGCTCCCAGATACGCGTGGCAAACTTGTTGACGAAATAGCGGTCGTGCGAGACGAAGATCAGCGCGCCCTCGTACTCTTCAAGCGCATCCTCGACCCATTCGCGCGAGGCGATATCGAGATGGTTCGTCGGCTCGTCGAGGATCAGGAGGTTGATGCTCTCGTCCATCAGCATACACAGCCGCAGGCGGCTCTGTTCGCCGCCGGAGAGCTTGCCGACCGTCTTGTAAACGTCGTCGCCCTCAAACAGGAACGCGCCCAGCCGGTCACGCGCCGTCTGCACCGTGCAGTTCTTCTCGTAAAGCATCGTGTCGAGCAGCGTCCGTTCCGGGTGGTCGAAATGAATGACCTGCGGCAGATACGCCCATTTCACCGACGGGCCGAATTTGATCTTCCCCTCACCCGTCTCCTCGCCCAGCAGGATCTTCAGGAACGTTGTCTTTCCGGTGCCGTTGTCGCCCAGCAGCGCAACGCGCTCACCGCCGCCCATCTCCAGATCGACGCCGGAAAACAGCGTTCTGCCGTCGAATTGCTTGGAGAGGTTTTTGATGGACAGAACCTCGTCGCCGAAGAAATCGCGCTGGTTGAAGCGCGCGCGCATGGTCTTGTCCCTGGTGGGCTTGTCCGTTTTTTCGATGCGCTCCATGCGGTGCTGGATGGACATGGCGCGGCGGTAGAGCGTGCGGTTGTTGATACCCCAGCCCTTCATGCGCTCGAGCGTAAAGCCGAGCTGGCCAAGCTTGGCCTGCTCCTTCTCGTATTGCTTGAGCTGAAGCTCGAAGCGCGCCTGCTTTTCCTGTACATAGAACGAATAATTGCCGCTGTAGAACTCCGCCTTGCCGTCGTGGATCTCCACGATGCGGCTGACGACGCGGTCAAGAAAATACCGGTCGTGCGAGATGGTCAGGACGGTGCCCTTGAATTTCTCAATGTAGTCCTCGAGCCACTCCACGCTGTTCATATCGAGATGGTTCGTCGGCTCGTCGAGCAGCAGGATGTCCGTCCTTTCCAGCAGCAGCCGCGCCAGATTGACGCGCGTCTTTTCTCCGCCGGAGAGGCTTGCAAACTCCTGCCCGCGCTGCGCGGAGGAGATGGCAAGGCCGTTGCAGATCTTATCCGTCTCCGTGTCGGCCTCATAACCGCCGCCCGCCGTGTAGCGGTTCATCAGCTCGTCGTAGCGGCTCAGCAGCTCCTGCGGGGTGTGGTCGGACATCTGCGCCTCGATGGCCTGCATCTGCACCCGGATGCGGTCGAGCTGCGCGAATGCCGTGCGCAGCACGTCGTCCACCGTATAGCCCGCCGGATAGACCGGGATCTGTGAGATCAGCCCGACCTTCTTCCCGGACGCAAACGCGATCTCGCCGGAATTATAGTCCAGCTCGCCGGTCAGGATCTTGAAGAGCGTCGTCTTGCCCGCGCCGTTCTTGCCGAGCAGGCCGACGCGCTCCCCCTCCTGAACGTCGAAGGAAATGCCGTCGAGCACGTTGCGCTCCGAATCAAAGCTTTTTACCAAATCCTTGACAGAAATGTCTATCATAAATTCAATCCTCTGTGTAAACTGTCATTCTGCCTGACAGTCATGGTCTATTTTATACTGTGCCAGAAATTCGCTCCGGGTAAATAACAGATTAATCGCTTGCAGCAGGGCATTTGCGCTCAAATGCTCCGGCAGGCCCAGCTCCTTTTGCAAGGTCTTGCGGCGCGAGGCGCTGTCCGCGTGTCCGCTGAGCCGGAGGGCATAGAGGTCGGCCTTCGTGACCGGCTCGGAGGATGCGGAGATGCTTTCGCCGTCCAGCTCCGCACCTGCGTTCCGAAGGGCCTGCAATAAAACCTCCGGCGTCATGCCCTCGACGCCGAGCTTGCCCTCTTTTCCGGGCGCGGACTTGCGCTTTTCCTTGCCGTAGATATCCGGGATATACGCCTGTAGGATATTTTCGCCGTGCAGCGCGTTTTTCAGAAAATTCCGAATGACGAAGCCCGCGCCGTCGGAGTCCGTCAGGATGATGAGGCCGCGCCTGCGGGCGGCGGCGCGCAGAAGCGCCAGCCGCTCACGGTCGTTCATGATGCCGAAGCCGCGCGTCTCAAAAATAGGCGCGTCCACAAGCTGACGGAGCGTGTTGACGTCGTAGCGCCCCTCGACGACGATGGCCTGCTTGAGCTTAACCACGGCGCGCCTCCTGTGCCAGCTCCACGACCAGCAGCTCCAGAAGCCGTTCGGGATCGTCGTAGCTCGTTTTCATGCGCACGTCCGTTTGGAGGCACAGCTCCACCGCGCGGCGGCAGAAGCCCTCCGAGGCCCGCCGGGCCGCCGTCATGGTCAGGCCCGCCGGATAGCTCTTGAGGCCGGTCAGCTCCATAAGGACGTCCTGCCCCTTTCCGCAGGCCATGATGGTCTTGGCATAATGCAGTCTGCGCATCTGCGAGCCGATCGCGCCCAAAATCAGATTGCAGTCCTCCTGCATGGCGAACAGCTCCCGCAGTCCGGTCAGCGCCCGTTCATATTCGCCTCCCGCGATGGCGTTCGAGATATCGAAGGTGCGCGCCTTGAGCGCAGGCGTCACCATCGCGTCAATGTCGCTTCGGGCGACGGCGGGCGTGGTGCAGTAATTTGCGACCTTCTGAATTTCCGGCCCGAGCGTCGTCATCATGCCGTCGGTGATGAAAATGAGATAGCGGCACAGCTCGTCGGAAATATCCTTGCCTGCGGCGCGGAAATGCCGCGCGATCCACGCGGCAAGCTCACGCTCGCTCTGGCGCTTGAACTCGACGACGCAGGCGTTCTTCCGGACGGCCTCGGCCAGCTTTTTCATAGTGCCGTTGATCTTGAACTCCACAGTGTCGTAGCTGAACACCACGCAGCAGTAGTCCGGGATATCGCTGAGCAGCTGCGCATACTGCGTCCGCTGCGCCTCCGGAAGCTTGAACAGGTCCACGTCGTCCACGCGGATGAAGGTGCGCTCGGCCATCATCGGCATAGCCTCGAGCGCCTCGGAGAACGCCTCCGGCGTCAGCTGTTCGGCGCTGAAGCGATGCTCGTTGAAGGCCCCGGCGGGGCCGCCCGTGAGCTTTCCCGTCAGCATCCGCAGATAGTGTTCGCGCAGATAGGCTTCCTCACCGCAAAAAATATAAAAATTCTGAAATTCCCCGTTTTTGAGATCGGCCTTGAGCCTTTGCAGGCCGTCATCCGGGGTCTGTGCCGTTTGTCTTGCCATATATCGGCCCTCTGATCGTAATGGTCCCGCATTGATCGGTGCGATAGACCGCAGCGCCCGCCGCCTCGATGCGCGCCAGCGTCTGCGGCGACGGATGTCCGTAGGAATTGTCCTCGCCCACGGAGATCAGGACGGTCTGCGGGCGGAGCCTGCTCAGGAGCGCGTAGCCCGTCGAGCCTGCCGCACCGTGATGGCCCGCCACCAGCAGCTCCGTCTGCGGGATATTCTCCCGTTCCAGAAGAAGCTGCTCCGTCTTTTCCGTCATATCGCCAGTTATCAGCATATCATATTCTCCGGCCGATGCCAAGACGGAGATTCCGGAATCGTTGCTGCTTTTGTCCGAAAGCGGCGCAAAAATCTGCAATTCTCCGCCCGGAAAGCGCACGGAAAGATCCTCCCGCACCAGATAGACCGCGCAGCCGCGCTCCTTCGCCTTGGAAAGGATCTCGTTTTTCAGTCCCGTTTCGTCGCCGCTGTCCGGCAGAAACAGGCTTTCCACCCGCTGCCGCTCCAGAAGCTGCGCCACGCCGCCCGCATGGTCGGCGTCATAGTGTGTCACGACCAGCGCCTCGATGCGGTATTCGCCGAAGCTCTGCAAATACCGCGCGGCATTCTCGCCCGCGCTCCACGGGTCCCCGCCGCCGCAGTCGATCACCGCCGTCCACGTCCCGCGCTGATAAAGCAGGCATTGTCCCTGTCCGACATCCAGAGCCGTGAACGTAAAATACGGCAGATGCAGCTGCGCATACGCCATCAGCAGCGACAGGCACAGCGTCACGGCAAAGCACGAAACGCTCACGCGCAGCCGCGGCCTCTGCGGCAGGAAGATATGCAGGAGCAGCGCGATGTAGAAGAAAACGCACCATGCCAGAATATAGCTGTTTTCCGGATACAGCGCCGCGCATGGAAGCTTGGAAAGCAGCCGCGCCGTCCCGAGCACATACCGCACCAGCCAGCCCAGCAGCCACGCAGGCCCCAGCGCGAGGCCCTTCCAGACCAGCGCCAGCAGCGCGACGCCCATCCCCGCCGTAAAGAGGATGCTGACCACCCAGAGCGTCAGCATGTTGCAGAGCGGCGCGATCAGCGAGACCGTCCGGAAATGGTACGCCGCCAGCGGCAGCGAAAACACCATCGACGCGATGGAGCAGCAGAAGGCGGAAGCCATGCTCATCGCAAGCTTATGGACGGCCGCCGGGCCGTAATATAGCTTCCGAAACCACTTTTTCTCCATCAGAGGCTGATAGAGCCTCCGCGCAAACAGTAATATCCCCGCCACGGATGCAAACGAAAGCTGAAAGCCGATATCCATGAGCGTCCACGGGTTCTCCAGCATCAGCGCCAGCGCCGCTGCGCCCAGAGAGGTCGGCGCGTCGTATTCCCGCCGGATCAGCGGCGCCAGAAGCAGAAGCGTCTGCATGACGCCCGCCCGGACGGCAGACGCGGACGCGCCGGTCATCAGAACGAAGAATACGATGACCGGAATGCCGATCATGGCGGCAAGACGCCGCCTGCCGCCGCAGAGCAGAACGATCACGCCGAGCAAAATGGAAACGTGCATCCCGGAGACTGCGACCGTATGATAGATCCCGGCGATGGAAAGCTCGTTCCGCGTCTGCCGGGAAAGGCCGCTTCGGTCTCCGGTCAGAAGCGCCGTCAGGAAGCCGCACGCATTCGCGTCGAATACCTCGGTGAGCCGCGTGCGCAGGCGCTCCGAAAACCGCGCGGGCCAGAAACGCGGCCCCACATGCGCCGCCGGAGCGATCTCCGCCGCCGAACGCGCGCTCAGAAGAAACCAGACGCCCTGCGTCCGGGAATAGAAGTTTTCATCCGGCGAAACGCTCCCCGGCGCAAGCTTGAGCTTCACGCGGCAGCTTACCCGGTCGCCGGGCCGCAGCTCCGGCTCCTGCTCGCGCAGATAGAGGGTGCAGCGCAGCCGCCGCCCGTCCAAACGAAGCTCCACCGGAGCGGCCGCGCCGTATTTGCCCGCCTCCGGCGTTTCCAGCACCAGCGCGTCGATCTGCATTTCCGCGCCGTCATACCGCGCCGCGCTGTCAAGCGCCAAAGCGCGGTAGCCGGCGCACCACGCAAGTCCCACCGAAACGCCCAGCAGGCAGATCCGGAGCGCGCGCAGCCTGCGTTCCCGCCGCAGAGGCGGAAGCAGTGATATGCCCGCCGCGAGAACGGCTGCGGCCAGCACCGGCAGCGCGGAGGGCATCGTCAAAACAGAAAAGGCCGCCGCAGCGGCAAAAGCGGCCGCAAAAATCAGCAGCCTGCGCATTACTTTTTCTCTCCCAAGCCAAGCAGATAGTCCGTCGTCACGCCGTAATACTCGGACAGCTTCACCAGCGCCCAGACCGGGATCTCGCGTTCGCCGAGCTCATAGCGGCGATAGACGCTTCTCTGCATATGCAGCATATCCGCGATCTCCTGCTGGGTCTTGTCGTGATCCTCACGCACGTCGCGGATCCTCTGAAAATACATGGCATCACCCCATGCGGAGATGATACCATACGGCGTCATCTTCGGTTGCGCAATGGCTCCAAACGGTCTCATTTTTCGACCTGCTTCGGCATGGGATAAAAGAAAAGCGCCTGCAAAAGCAGGCGCTTTGGGAAATATCCTGTAAGGCTGTGCGGATGACTGGTTACTCCGCGCTGCCGTCCTTCTGACCGGCAATGTGGATCTCGATGGCCGTGTCCTCCGGCTCTGCGGGCGTCTGCTCGGGCTTCTCGCAGCAGCAGTGCTCCTCGGCAGGCGCTTCCTCAGGCTTTGTGCAGCAGCAGGTCTCCTCAGCGGGCGCGTCCTCGGTCGCGCCGCAGCAGCATCCGCAGCCGGTCTCTTCCTCGGCGGGTTCGCTCTCCTCGGCAGGCTCCTCCGCGGCTTCTTCAGCCTCGGGCTCCTCGGAGGCGCGCAGCTGCTCGATACGGTCGCGCAGCTCGGCGATCAGTGCGTTGGATTCGTCGATCTTGTGGCACCACGGCAGATATTCCGCGCTGTCCATCTCCTCGCCCACGGCGTAGTCGCGGTAGTAGAGCTGCCCCAGCTGCTGCTGCGCCTTGCGGATCTTATCCTCCTCGGCGTAGATCGCAATATTCGCCTTTGCAATGGATGCCAGCTGAACAGCCTTGTCCTTCGCAGCCATCGCCGTTTCGATGGCAAAATTCTTTGCATGTTCCAGATTTTCCGCGAAATTCATAATATGAACTCCTTTCTTGCTTTTTATTTGTGACTATTATAATCCTTCGCGCGGATTTGTGAAGCGGATTTTTCCTCAATTTGCAGAAAATTCACATATTCTCCGATTCCGGCGTATCCGGCTGCGGTGCCTCCGCCTCCGCCTGTTTTCTGCGGTTGACGTAGAGCGTCTCCGGTGTGGGACGGCGCTTCACCCGCACCCACACGATCACGCCGGCCGACACGACGAAGAACACGGCCGCCAGCAGCTGGCTGACGCGGATGCCGGTCGAGAAAAGATAGAGGCTGTCCGTGCGCAGGCCCTCGATCCATGCTCTTCCAAGGCCGTACCACGCCATGTAGAGCAGGAACACCTCGCCGTCGAATTTTCTCCGCTTCGAGTAGATGTGCAGCCCGATGAAGCCGATCAGGTTCCATGCCGATTCATAGAGGAAGGTAGGATGGTAATAGACCACCTCTCCGTTGGCCTCGACAAGGCCCATCTTCAAAAAGCAGTCCGTCACGGCGCCGTGCGCCTCGCGGTTCATGAAGTTGCCCCAGCGGCCGCAGAACTGGCCGATGATGACCGCCATCGCCGCCAGATCGAGCAGCACGGTCGCAGGGATCTTTTTCACCTTCGCCACGACCAGCAGCGTCAGCGCGCCGCCGATAATGCCGCCGTAGATGGCGAGTCCGCCCTCCCAGATGTAAAGCACGGAGATCGGATCGTCCCTGTACAGCTCCCAGTAGAAGATGCAGTAGTAGGCTCTGGCGCAGATCACGCCAATGGGCACCGCCCAGAGCACCATGTCCAGCACGTCGTCCTGCGTGATGCCGAAGTCCTTTGCGCGGTGCATCATGTACAGCACGGCCAGCAGGAAGCCCGCCGCGATGATGATGCCGTACCAGTAAATGCTTTTCCCGAATACCGTAAAGGCGACGGGATTCGGATCGACCGTGATCCCCAGATTCGGGAAGGTGATCGGAGACGCGAGAAACATATTGCTTTACCCCCTCTGCTCATTCGCCGGTTCAATGACCGAGAGCGCCGCCCGCTCTTTTTTGACGTTTTCCCGCACGAAAAGTTCCACATCCTCCGGCGTGACCGCATGGAACAGCGCCGGATAGTCCAGATACTCCACACCCTCGAAGCCGCAGCTGCACATGGCGTAGCAGACGCCCTCGAAGCTGTCGAGGTCGCGTGTGCGCCGCCCGAGCATGGACTTTTTCAGCCGCTCGAACTGCGCCCGGTCCACGCCCTCGCGCGCGACGCGCTCCGCCTCGGCAAGCAGCTCGTCGAGCACAAGCTCCGGCGTTTCGCTGTCGCCGGAGGCGACCAGCAGCGCAAGGCCCTTCATATGCTCAAAGTTGCAGGAGAAATCGGCATCGATCACGCCCTGCTCATACAGTCGCTGATAGAGCGCCGACGACTCTCCGACCAGCAGCTCCGCCGCAAGGTCGCCGATGATGTCCATGCGCTCCGCCTCCGTGCCGTCCTCTGCGGGCGGGCATTTGAAGCCGATCGCAAACGTCGGCATCGAGACCTCCATTTTCTTTTTTACGGAGGTCTCGCGGCAGGCCATGTCCTCCGCCGCGCCGTAGTCACGGACGGCGCGCTCCTGCGCGCCCGCCGGCGTATACTGCTTCGCAAGCTCCGCGACGCGCTCCGCGTCCACGTCGCCGATCACACAGAGCATCATGTTTCCCGGATCGTAAAACGCCTTATGGCAGGCGTAAAGCGTCTCGGGCGTGATCTCCGCGATGCTCTCCACGCTTCCGCAGATCGGGATGCGCGCCGGATGGCGGCTGTACATCGCCGCGAACAGGTTCTCAAAGCACGCCGAATCGGCGTTGTCCTCATACATGCGGATCTCCTGCTCGATGATGCCGCGCTCCTTGTTCACGCTTTCGTCCGTGAAATACGGCGTCGTCACCATCCGCAGCAGGATTTTCAAGTTTTCTTCAAAGCAGTCGGTGCATTCGACATAATACGCCGTCATGGTGTAGTTCGTAAACGCATTGTTGCCGCCGCCGTATTCGGCGTACTGCTCCATGGCGTTTCCCTCCGGCAGATCGAACATCTTATGCTCCAGATAGTGCGCCACGCCCGCCGGAACGGCACAGTCCTTTCCCGCAAAGGAAAAGCGCATATCGATCGAGCCGAAGTCCGTCGCCAGAAACGCGAATTTTTTCGCAAAGCCGGGCCGCGGAATGACGCGGACGGTCAGTCCGTTCGGCAGCTTCTCTTCAAAATAGTGCTCGCCAAGAGCCGGAAAGTCTTTTCGGATCATGCTTCGGCTCCTTTCAGAAAATAGATCGTGTCGAGCGTCAGCCGCTTCGCGGCCGCCGCGGCCTCCTGCTTCGTAATGCCTTCGATCTTCTTTGCCAACGCGTCCAGCGTCCCGCCCAGCCCGGCGGCGGCGTTTCCGATGTAGAAATCGTCGAGCCGTCCGGGGCTGTCGGCAGCGCTTTTCAGCTCGGAGAGAATATAGCGCTTCGCGGAGTCGAATTCATAGTCGGAGATATTGCCCGCGCGGCACTGCTCGAGCTGATTCAGAATTTCCTTCTTCGCCGTCTCATAATTGGCCGTCTCGATGCCGGAGGAGACGAGCATCACGCCCTTGAACTTCTCCACGGAGGAGCCTGCGTAATAGCACAGCGACATCTCCTCGCGCACCTTGGTAAAGAGCTTGCTCGTCGCGCCGCCGCCGAAAATGGCGTTCATCATCAGCAGCGCCGGATAGCCCTCGTCCGCCGCCGTGCAGCCGGTACGAAGTCCGATGGCAAGCTTTCCCTGCGCAACGTCCATCGTCTCGACCTTCTCGCGCACTGCCTCCGCCCGCTCCACAACGCTCGTTCCGACCGCCGTGCATACTCCGCGCGGCAGCTCCTTCAGCGCCTCGCGGAAGGCCTCCGCCGCGTCCGCAGCCGTTTTTCTGCCCATGTAGAAGATCTCCACGCGCGAATGCGCCAGAATTTCATTGTAATGCGCAAAAAGGCTCCGCTCGTCCTCGCGCTCCACGTCCTCCAGCTCGCCAAGCCGCGCAATGCCGTAGGCCTCGCCGGCGCACATCGTCCCCAGCAGCTGTGAGACCGCATAGCTGCGCTTGTTGTTGATGCGCGACTCGATAGCGTTGGCAAGGTTGCGCTTTTCGCTCCTGACCACATCCGCGCGGAAGCAGCCGTTTTCCAGCTTCGGGTGCAGCAGCGTATGGCTCACGAAGTCCAGCACCTCGGAGAATACCGGCTCCCCCGCAAGCGCGTCCTCGATATAGTCGGCGAAAAAGCCCGTCATCTGCATCTCGCCCTTTTTCCGCACCAGCGTGCCGACGCTTGCTCCATAAAGCTCGTCAAGGCGCGCAGAAATGGCGCGGATATCTGGCCAGCGTTCGCTTCCGCGCAGCAGGACGCTCGGGATCAGCGCGTTGGCCGACGCCTCCTCCCGGCGCATCGGCCGCAGGAGATTGACGCTGAAGCAGCCGGTCTTGAATTTATCCGTCTGCACGGAGGTCAGAAAGACATCCGGCAGGATCTCGATTCGATTGTCCATAATTTCTTCCTTTGCCTGTTGATAGACTGTATTATACTCCATCCGCGCCGAAAAGTAAAATATCTCTTGTTATTCTCCCGGAATTCATGTAAAATATATGGGTAGCACTGCGCCCTTCCGGCGCGGTGCCGCCAACAGATTTCCTTTCGGGAGGCATTGTCATGCAGTGGATCGAAGTGACCGTCAAGACCACCTCCGCCGCGATCGAGCTGGTCGCCGAGCGTCTGACGGTTCTGGGCTTTGACAGCTTTATTATAGACGATCAGGAGGAATTCCATGAATTTCTCGATCAGAACCGTCAGTATTGGGACTATGTGGACGAGGAGCTGGAGCGGCAGATGACCGGTCTGTCGCAGATCCGGCTTTATCTGGAGGACGGCCCCGCCGCCCCGGAGACCGTCAGCCAGCTCCGCGATCAGCTTTCCGCGCTGCGCGCGCAGTATCCCGGCGTAGATTTCGGTACGCTCGAGGTCGCGCTGGCCAACGTCCGCGACGAGGACTGGGAAAACAGCTGGAAGCAGTATTATCAGCCGCTGCCCATCGGTGAGCGGCTTCTGGTCGTGCCGCAGTGGCTCTCGCCGGAGAATCCGGAGCACCGTATTCCCGTCCTGCTCGACCCCGGCATGATCTTCGGCACCGGCGCGCACGCCTCCACGCAGATGTGCATGCGGGAGCTGGAACGCACGATCCGCGGCGGCGAACGTGTGCTCGATCTCGGCAGCGGCAGCGGCATCCTCTCGATCACCGCGCTGCTGCTCGGCGCAAAGACCGCCGTCGGCGTGGACATCGACCCGAAGGCGGAGGACATCGCCCGTGAGAACGCCGCCATCAACGCGCTGTATGCCGACCGCTTCACCGCCGTCACCGGCGACGTGATCGGCGACCGGGCCATGATGGAGCGCCTCGGAGACGGCTATGACATCGTGCTGGCCAATATCGTCGCGGATGTCATTATTCCGCTCAGCCCCGTCGTGCCGCATTTCCTGACAAAGGAGGGCGTATTCATCTGCTCCGGCATTCTCGATACGCGCTTTGACGAGGTCTCTGCCGCCATCGAGCGCGCCGGAATGCGCATCGTCTCGTCCGACCGTCAGGAGGACTGGCGGCGGATCACCGCCATGCGCGCAGAGTAAGGAGGCGTTTTCTTGCGCATTTTTTCCTATCGCAACAAGCGCGCGTTCAAGCGCACGCTTCTGATCGCGGGCGGCGCCGCCTTGCTGCTGCTGGCCCTTTGCATCAGCCGCTTCGTGTATTTGCAGCGCTATATCACCTACACCGACGACGGCGCGAAGCTGAACTATGACCAGCACATCGAGCCGTCCGGCACGCAGCCTGCGGAGCTGGACCCGGAGCAGTATCCCTTTGAGATCATTGTGGACACCGGCTCGGACGATCCTGCGGAGGCCGACGCGCAGAAGCAGTTTTCCGGCTACTATATCACGACCAACATGCTGGCAAAGGATGTTCAGGCCGTGCGGGATGCGCTCGACAGTCTGGACGGCCTCACGACCGTCATGATCGACGTCAAGAGCGTATTCGGCTACTATTATTACTCCTCGGAGCAGCCCGGCGCGGAGACCGCCGACGCGGACATCGCCGCCGTGGACAAGCTGATCTCCGATCTGACGAAGCGCAGCGGCCTGACCGTGATCGCGCACGTCCCCGCCTTCTCTGACCCGCTGTTCGCCTTTGACCACCAGTCTGACAGCCTCGCCATGTACTCCGGCGCGCTCTGGATGGACGACCGGCGCTGCTACTGGATGAATCCGAACAGCAGCGCCGTGCAGGGCTTCTTAAGCTCCATCGCCATCGAGCTGAGCGATCTCGGCTTCGACGAGGTCGTCTTTGACGATTTCTACTTCCCGGACAGCGAGGCCATCGCCTGGAACGGCAGCGTTTCAAAGGAGGATGCGGTTCTGAACGCCGCGAAAAGCATCACCGACAATATGCAGGGCGTGAACATCCACGTCAGCTTCGGTTCCAGCGCGCCCGCCATGGCCGCCTATGCCTACCGGCTCTACATTCGCACCGACGATCCCACACAGGTCATGACCGTCATGGATTCCATGCAGGAGGTCATGACCGACATTCCCGCGCAGGTCGTGTTCGTCACATCCTCGCGCGATACGCGCTTCGCGCAGTGCAGTGTCCTGCTGCCGCTGCTGGCGGAGGAATGAGCCGCACCCGCGCCTGCGGACATACATAAGCTGCACAAATCGCCTTCTGAATACACACAGCGGCCCTCGGAATGCTCCGGGGGCCGCTGCTTTATTCTTATTTTCCGTGTCCCTCGCCCGCGATCATGTGCAGCGCGTGCTCCAGCGCGGGCAGGGCCGCGCCGAGGTTTTCCCGTGCCGCCTTCTCCGACCCCGGCAGATTTACGATCAGGCTCGTTCCTCTCGTACCCGCGACTGCGCGGGAGAGCATCGCGCGCGGCGTGACCTTAAGCCCCTCGACCCACATTGCGACCGGGATGGCGCGGATCTCGCGCTCGAGCACGGCCAATGTCGCCTCCGGCGTAACGTCGCGCGGAGACAGGCCCGTTCCGCCGGTGGTCACGATCAGGTCTGCATGCAGCTCGTCCGCGCATTTTTTCAGAACGGCGGAAATCTCCGCCTGCTCGTCCGGCACGATCTGTGTATGTACGACCCGATAGCCCGCTTCCTCCAGCATTCTTACGACGGCCGGGCCGCTCGTGTCCACGCGCTGACCCCGGCTCCCAAGGTCGCTGACGGTAATGACTGCTGCTGTGTATCCCATAACGATCTTCCCTTCTGCTTTATTTCCGATAGCCCAGCGCCGCGGAGATCATTCCCGCCGTGGCGCGCACCTTCTCGACGGCCTGCGCAAATTCCTCGGAATGCGTGCTGCGGAACATGCCGATCACGCCGACCGTATACCGCGCCTCGCCGTCTACCGTGCGCACCGGTGCAGAAATGGACCGCAGGCCGATCTTGTACTCTCCGTTTTCAATTGCATAGCCGTTTTCGCGGCAGCGCTCGATCTCCTGCATCAGCTCCGGCAGCTCCGTGATCGTATGCGGCGTGAACTGCGTCATTTTCTGCCGCCGGAGCAGCTTCTCCGCATCCGTGCGAGCCATCTGCGCCAGAAACACCTTGCCCTGCGACGTGCAGTAGATAGGCAGCCGCGCACCGACGTCCGAAACGATGCGGAGCTTGTCCCGTGCCTGCACCTGATCGAGCGTGATGACGCTGCCGCCCTCGCAGATGGAGAGCATGACCGACGCGCCGGTGTCCGCCGCCAGATGCTCCATATACGGCTTTGCCGCCGCAGAAATATCCCATGAGCGGCCGATCTGACAGCCGTATTCAAAAAGGCGCAGGCCGAGGCCGTATTTTCCGTCCGTCCCCTGCGAGATCACATCGTATTCGCGCATCGTGGTCAGCAGGCCGAAGGCCGTGCTTTTCGGAAGCTCCGCCTGCTCTGCGATCTCCTTGAGCGTCAGCGGCCTGCCGCTCACAGAGAGCAGCTGCAAAAGCTGCATCGCCTTTGCAACCGACAGGATCGTATTTCCGTTTGGCATATTTTTCGGCTTCCCTTCCCCGTTTCTGCCCGCTTTTTCCGCAGGAACGGCCTTTGCTGCTTCTATTTTAATTTGCGGCTGCGCTCTGTGTCAAGTTTATCCGGCGATTCCGTCTGATTTTCCGGTATTGTCGGACGCTTCACTTGATTTTGCTGCCGAAATTTGATAAAATCTGCATAGTATATTTGAAAGAATAACGGTGAGAAGGATGCAGGATCAGCTTGGCCGGAAAATTTCATATCTGCGCCTGTCCGTGACCGATCTGTGCGATCTGCGCTGCGTCTACTGTATGCCGGAGCACGGCGTTCCGAAGCGCGCGCACCACGAGATCTGTTCGCTCGAGGAGCTGCGCGACATGACGGCAGCCGCCGTCTCGCTGGGCGTGCGCAAGGTGCGCGTGACCGGCGGCGAGCCGCTGGTACGGCGCGGCATTGCGGAGCTTTGCCGGATGCTGCGCGGGCTTCCAGGCCTTGAGGAGCTTTGCATCACGACCAACGGCATTCTTCTGCCGGAGCTGGCGGAGCCGCTCCGCGCGGCGGGCGTTGACCGGCTGAACGTCAGCCTCGACACGCTCCGGCCCGAGCGTTATCATGAAATCACCCGTGTGGGCGCACTTTCCGACGTTCTGCGCGGACTTGAAGCCGCCGAAAAGGCCGGTTTTCAGAATACGAAGCTCAACTGTGTGCTGATGGGCGGCGTCAACGATGATGAGATCGCGGATTTCATCCGTCTGACGAAGGAGCGCCCGCTCTCCGTGCGCTTTATCGAGCTGATGCCGATGGGCATCTGTGCCAGATGGGACAAAGCACGTTTTCTGCCCGCAAAGACGGTACTTGACCGCGTCCCGGAACTGGAACCGGTCGGTTCGGACGGTGTGAGCCTGCTTTACCGCCTCCCCGGCGCGCTGGGGACGGTCGGGCTGATCGAGCCGATGAGCCATGCATTCTGCTCTAATTGCAGCCGCATCCGCATCACCGCCGACGGGAAGCTGAAGCCCTGCCTCCATTCGGAGGCGGAAATTCCGCTGCGCGGGCTTTCGGGTGAGGCGCTGCGCGAGGCTATTATGCGCGGCGTCTCCATGAAGCCGAAGCAGCACGAGCTGACGCGCGACGGCGAAAGCCGCGCCGGACGCGGTATGAACGAGATCGGAGGCTAGGATGGAACTGACACATTTCAATGAAGAGGGCCGGGCGCGGATGGTCGATGTGACCGAAAAGCCGCAGACGCTCCGCATCGCGCGGGCCGCGGCGACCGTCCATATGAACGCCGGAACGATGGCGAAGATCCGCGAGGGCGGGATGAAAAAGGGCGACGTTCTCGCCGTGGCGCAGGTCGCGGGCATCATGGCGGCGAAGAAAAACAGCGAGCTGATCCCGATGTGCCACACCATCCTGCTCACCGGCGTGGACATTCATTTCGCGCTGGAAGAAGCTGCGCTGCATATTTTCTCCGAGGTTCGCTGCAAGGGCGAGACCGGCGTGGAAATGGAGGCGCTGACGGCGGTATCCGTCGCGGCGCTGACCGTCTACGATATGTGCAAGGCCGTGCAGAGAGATATGACCATCACCGATATCCGCCTGCTCTACAAGGAAGGCGGCAAAAGCGGTGTTTACGAAAGGAAGGATGAGCATGGCTGAGGTCGTTGCAGTCAACATCAGTGAAAGAAAGGGCATCCGCAAGCATGAGGTGCTGTATATCGAGCTTCTGCCGCATCACGGCATTGTCGGCGACGCCCATGCGGGCGACTGGCACCGGCAGGTGAGCCTGCTGGCCGAGGAGAGCATCGACACCATGCGCGCGCTGGGGCTGAGCCTGACGGCGGGCGCCTTCGCGGAAAACATCAATACGATCGGCATTTCGCTCAAGACGCTTCCGGTCGGGACGCTGCTCCAGATCGGTGCCGCTGTCCTGCGCGTGACGCAGATCGGCAAGGAGTGCCACAACGACTGCGCCATCAAAAAGGCGACCGGAAAATGCGTCATGCCCACGGAGGGTATCTTCTGCGAGGTCGTGATCCCCGGCCGCGTTCAAAAGGGCGATCAAATCACCGTTCTGGAGGAAATGCCATGAAGCTGATCGAAACGAAAAATGCCGTCGGCCATGTACTCTGCCACGACCTGACGCGCATCGTGCCCGGTGAATTTAAGGGCGCGCAGTTCCGCAAGGGACACATCGTCACCGAAGAGGACATTCCGATGCTGCTCTCGATGGGCAAGGAGCATCTCTACGTCTGGGAAATGGAGCCGGGAATGCTCCATGAAAACGACGCCGCCGAGCGCCTGTGCGCCATCTGCAAAAACGAGCATATGTCGCGCGGTGAGGTCAAGGAGGGCAAGATCGAGCTGCGCGCCGAGTGCGACGGCCTGTTCCGCGTGAACGTGGAAAAGCTCAACGCCATCAACATGATCGACGAGCTGATGATCGCCACGCGGCATTCCAACACTGCCGTCCACGCCGGAGACAAGCTCTGCGGCACGCGCGTCATTCCGCTCATCATCAAAGAGGAAAAGCTCGACGCCGCCGACTGCGTCGCCGCAGGCGAGCCGATCCTTGAGCTGCTGCCCTACCGGCTGAAAACCGCTGCCGTCGTCACGACCGGCAGCGAGGTCGCCAGCGGCCGCATTCCGGACACCTTCACGCCCATTCTGGAAAAGAAGCTGGCCGCGTTCGGCATCCGCATGACCGAGCACGCCGTTGTGGGCGACGGGCTGGACAACGTCGCCGCCGCCATCGCGGAAATGCGCACGAAAAATGTGGACATGATCCTCTGCACCGGCGGTATGAGCGTCGATCCCGACGACAACACGCCCGGCGCCATCAAAAAGAGCGGCGCGAACATCATTTCCTACGGCGCGCCGGTGCTTCCCGGAGCCATGTTCCTGCTCGGCTATTTTGATGACGGCCAGCCCATCATGGGCCTGCCCGGCTGCGTCATGTACGCCAAGGCGACGGTCTTTGATCTGCTGCTGCCGCGCATCGCGGCGGGCATACCCGTGACCCGCTCGGAGATCGCCGCCATGGGCAACGGTGGCCTGTGCCTCGGCTGCGAGAGCTGCCGCTACCCCATCTGCCCGTTCGGCAAATAACACGCTAAAACCGTTTCACCGCGTTTTATAAGAGAAAATCGTCAAAGGAGAAACAAAAATGAAACGGCTGCTTGCCATTCTGCTTGCCCTGACGCTTGTTCTAAGCATGGCTGCGTGTGCCTCCGCACCCGCAAAGGCCGAAGAGAACACCGATGCTCCCGCCGCAGATGCTCGGCCGGAAGAAAAGTCCGGCGAGGAAGAGACGCCCGCCGCAGAGCCGGTCGAGCTGATCGTTTTCGCCGCCGCTTCCATGACCGAAACGCTGACCGAGATCGGCAACAAGTTCATGGAGCAGAATCCGAACGTCACCATTCAGTTCAACTTCGACTCCTCCGGCACGCTCAAGACGCAGATCCAGAACGGTGCCGAATGCGACGTGTTCATTTCCGCCGGTCAGAAGCAGATGAACCAGCTCGACAAGGACGCCTCCGCCGAGGTCAATACCGAGGGTCTGGATTTCGTTCTGGATGGCACCCGCTTCAACATCCTTGAGAACAAGGTCACGCTCGTCGTTCCCGACGGCAACCCCAAGGGCATCGAGTCCTTCGATGACATGGCTGCCGGCCTTAAGGACGGCACCATCCTGCTCGGCATGGGCAACCCCGACGTTCCCGTCGGCCAGTACACCCAGAAGGTCCTGAAGTTCTACGAGCTGGACGAAGAGACTCTGGCCGCCGCTGGCTGCCTGACCTACGGCACCAACGTCAAGGAGGTCACCACGCAGGTCTCTGAGGCGGTCGTTGACTGCGGCGTCATCTACTGCACCGACGCTTTCTCCGCCGGTCTGAGCATCGTGGACTACGCCACCGCCGAGATGTGCGGTCAGGTCATCTACCCCGCCGCCGTTCTGAATGTTTCCAAGAACGTGGAGACCGCGCAGGCGTTCCTTGACTTCTGCCGTACTCCGGAATCCACCGCGGTCTTTGAATCCGTCGGTTTCTCCGCTGCGGAATAAGCTCTGAAAGCCGCAAAGGGAAGCGCCTCGGAGACGCTTCCCTTTTGCGTCGGCTGACAAGGACAGACGGCAGCCGCCCGGCCTGTGAGCGCGTGCGCCCTTGTCAGCCGATGCCCGCACTTGAAATACCGCCGCGTTTTCGGACGCGCGAAGCAAAGGAGCCTTTATGGATTGGTACCCGTTATGGAACTCGCTGCGCATCGCGGCGATCTCCACCTTCTTTGTCTTTTTCTTCGGCATCTTTGCCGCCTATTACATCGCAAAGCTCCCGCGCCTTCTCAAGGGCGTGCTCGACGTCATTCTGACGCTGCCGCTGGTGCTTCCGCCCACAGTCGTCGGTTACCTCCTTTTGCGGGTGCTTGGGCCGAAGCGCATCGTCGGCGCGTGGGTGCTCAGAACCTTCGGTCTCAAGCTGGTCATGACGTGGTGGTCGGCCATTTTTGCCACCATCGTGGTCATTTTTCCGCTGATGTACCGCACGGTGCGCGGCGCATTCGAGGCGTTTGACGAGACGCTGGCGTATTCCGGCCAGACACTCGGCCTGTCCAACACGTTCATTTTCTGGCGCATCCGTATCCCCTATTGCCGTCAGGGCATTCTGGCAGGCACAGTGCTCGCGTTTGCGCGCGCCATCGGAGAATACGGCGCGACCAGCATGATCGCAGGCTACATCCCCGGCAAGACCGCCACCATTTCCACAACCGTCTATCAGATGTGGCGAACGGACAACGACGCGCTGGCGTTCCGGTGGGTCATGGTGAACATCGCCATTTCCACGGTCGTGCTGCTGGCGGTCAATATGCTTGAGCGGAGAAATGCCCGCCGCCGAAAGGAGCGTGCGTGATGGCGCTGTATGTCGATATTGAAAAAAAACTCGGCAGCTTTCACCTGCGCGCCAAATTCGAGGTGGACGGTGAAACACTCGCCCTGCTCGGCGCGTCCGGCTGCGGCAAGAGCATGACGCTCAAATGCATCGCAGGCATCGAAAAGCCGGATCGCGGGCGGATCGTGCTGGACGGCGAGACGCTGTTTGACAGCGAGGCGCACATTGATCTTCCGCCCCAAAAACGCCGCGTCGGCTATCTGTTTCAGCAATACGCCCTGTTTCCGAACATGACTGCCGAGCAGAATATCCTCTGCTGCATCCGCAGCGGCACACGCGCAGAAAAGCGGCGCGCGCTTGCCGAGGCCGTGCGGATGTTCCGGCTGGAGGGGCTTGAAAAAAAGCTCCCCGCGCAGCTCTCCGGCGGTCAGCAGCAGCGCGTCGCGCTGGCGCGCATCCTCTGCTCCCGACCGAAGGCTATTTTGCTGGACGAGCCGTTCTCCGCGCTCGACGGCTTCCTCAAATGGAATCTGGAGCTGGAGCTTTCCGACCTTCTGAGCCGCTTCAACGGCCCCATCATCTGGGTCTCGCACGACCTCGGCGAATGCCGCCGCAACTGCTCGCAGGTCTGCGTCATGGAAAACGGCCTGGCCGGCCGCATCATGGGCCTGGACGAGCTGATCCGCCGCCCGGACTCGCTGAGCGCGGCGCGTCTTGCCGGGTACAAGAACTTCTTTCCCTGCCGCGCCTGCGAGGGGGGCGTTTTCGTCCCGGACTGGGGTCTGACGCTGCGCGGCATTTCCGCCGGGCCGGAGCATTCGCTTCTCGCCGTCGGGCCGGACGCCGTGGACCTCTCCGGTAAGGCCTATGCCTTCCGCGTTCTCCGCGTCATTCAGGACGTCGGGCATAACGTTGTTCTTCTGCGGCCGGACGGCGCTTCGGAAAATGCGCCGGTGCTGCGCATCGAGGCAGCGCCGGAAAATGTACCGCAGCCCGGCTCCGTTCTGACGCTCTCCCTCCGACCCGCGTCGCTTCTTCTTTTCTGAGCGCCGCGCCGCATGATTGACAGTTTTTTCTGCATATGTTAGGATGAAGGTGCCGGGCGACGAGGGCAGACGCCTGCTCCCTGTCAGCCGGCGCAAAGGAAGAAAGAGAGGAATTGCCCATGCTGCTGATCCTGCTGATGGCCGCCGGATCGCTTCTGGAAACCGTATTCATCATGCAGTCCTACCGCCGCCGGTGCGTCCGGAGCGTGATCTTCAAGACGCTGGCCTCGGCCTGCTTCGTGCTGCTGGCAATGCAGTGCATCCGCATCCGCGGTACGAGCGATTACGCGCGGCTGGTTTTCTGGGGCCTTGTCTGCGGACTGCTGGGCGACGCGCTGCTGGCGCTCCGCTTTCTCTGGAAGAAAACGCACGATGTGTTCTTCATCGCCGGTACGCTGGCCTTCTTCGCGGGACACATTTTCTATATCCTCGCCATTTTGAAGCTTGCGCCGGATGCGTGGCAATACGCCATCCCGCTGGCGCTGATCGCGCTGGGTGTCGCCGGGTTCTACTCCAACGCCAAGCAGGTCAAGGCCGGAAAAATTCTCCCGCTCGGGATCATCTACATCGGTGAGGTGCTCTTCGTGGCGGCCTGTGCGCTCAGCGGCGCGCTGCAAACCTCGAGCCGGGCGCTGTTTCTGTTCTTCATCGGCGGCCTGTGCTTCTCGCTCAGCGACAATATGCTGGTCGTGCTCTCCTTCGGGACGAATGATAATCCCTATCGGAACGCCGTGCTGCACGTTCTGTACTACATGGCGCAGATCTTTATCGCTGCGAGCATTCTTTTCCTTTGACCGGCAAACTCCGAAAATACCGAACTTTTCATGGACTCTACGAATCGTAGAGTCTATTTTCTACGCCTTGTGGAGGCTTCTGACGGTTTTCTTCCACGCGCCTTTCCGTTTCTGAGAATCACCGGTCCGCGCGCGAGAGCGTCCTATCGGCTTTTTCGGGTGACTTCGAGCCGCCGCCGCTTTATACTGAGCGCAGCATAAAGGCACGAAAGGATGTACCCCATGCGTCAGCTTATCATTTTCGGAGATTCCGTCATCAAGGGCGTTCATCACTGCGGCGGGAAATTCCACCTCTGCCCCGACCACGACTTTGCCTCGCTTCAGGCCGTCGGCGTTGAAGCGCACAATTACGCCAAAATGGGCGCAACGATTGGGACCGGGCTTTCGATCCTACAGCGCCGTCTGAGCGCCTGCGTTCCCGGCGCGACCGTTCTGTTTTCCTTCGGCGGGAATGACTGCGATTACAATTGGGCGGAGATCGCCGCTGCGCCGGAGGCGGAGCATCTGCCGCATACGCCGCCGGAGCGCTTTCCGGAGCTTTACCGGCAGGCCATCCAGACGGCGCGGGACTGCGGCGCAGAGCCTGTCGTCGCCTCCATCGTACCGCTCGAAGCGGAGCGCTACTGGCGCGTGATCTCCAACGGACTGGACGGTGCTCGCATCATGCAGTGGCTCGGCGATGTGCATCATCTCTACCGCTGGCAGGAATACTATAATGATCTCGCCTGCTCCACAGCGAAGGCTATGGGCTGCCGCGTGATCGACGTCCGTTCGCCTTTCCTGCGTCAGCCGCGTTTCCCGACGCTCATGTCCGACGACGGCATCCACCCCTCGGAGCAGGGTCACGCCCTTTTGCATCAGGTGCTGGCCGACGCACTCCGCGCGGAATAAGGAAAGCGCGCCTTTCCCCAGAAAGCAGCAGCTCCTGCCCGGAAACCTCCGGGCAGGAGCTTGTACTATGGAACCTCTGAATAAACCCCCGACCGCGGACGACGGATCTTTTCCGCCAATCCTGCGGTTTGAAAAACGAGAAATACATACAGTATTCCATCGTTTTTCAAACCTTGTCTTGACGAAAAATCTCTCGCCGTCCACAGCCGCTGATTTAATCAGAGCTTCCCTATATACAGAGGCAGTGCGGCTGCCTGTGCCGCCGAGAATTCCAATCGGCCGCGAAGCTTCTCCCTTCTCTCCGGGCGCCGCTTCTTACAGCTTCGCCATTTCCGCAGCGACCGTGTCCTCCGTATCGCGCATGGCCTCGAGCGTGCGCTCCAGGAGCGTGTCCAGCTCCCAGCCGAGCTGATCCGCGCCGCGCTGGATGATCTCGCGCGAGCAGCCTGCCGCGAACTTCTTGTCCTTGTATTTTTTCTTGAGCGATTTCAGCTCCATGTCCTTTGTGCTCTTGCTCGGACGCATCAGCGCCGCCGCCCAGATCAGGCCCGTCAGCTCGTCCGCCGCAAAAAGCACCTTTTCCATCTCATGCTCCGGCTTGACATCTACTGTGATGCCGTAGCCGTGGCTGGCCGTGGCCTGGATGGTCGCCTCGTCCACACCCGCCTCGCGCATCAGCTCCTGCGATTTGATGCAGTGCTGCTCCGGGAACTGCTCAAAATCCAGATCGTGCAGCAGTCCGACCGTCGCCCAGAAATCGGCCTCGCCGCCGTAGCCGAGCTTTTCGGCATACCAGCGCATGACCGCCTCGACCGTCAGCGCGTGCTGAAGGTGAAAATGATCCTGATTGTATTTTGTGAGCAGCACCCATGCCTCTGTCCGCTTCATAATTCCGCTTCCCTTCGTGGATTTTGGCCCATTTTACGCCGGAAATACGGATCTGTCAAGAAAAATGCGGCACAGCCAAGGCTGTGCCGCACGGTATTTTTCTCAGAGAATGGGCGTTCCCTTTTCCTCGTGCTCGATGAGCTTCCACGTCGCGTCGATGAGGTTGGCGAACATCGGATTCTCCATCGCGCGGATGACGAAGGACTGGCGCGGGGAGTTGATGTCCTCGCCGGATACCTGAAACAGGCCGTTCGCGTCGCACAGGCCGCGCAGGCGCGTCAGCTGCGCTTCGGTGTTGCGCGTGGGCATGTAGGTCACGGCGCGCACACCGGTCTCCTTCAGGCAGGCGATCACATCGTCCAGATAGTCGTCCTCAAACTTCTGCGCCTTCTTGTCGCCGGTCACGCTGTCGCCCACGTCGCCGAGATAAGCGTAGCAGAGCAGCGCGTCGATGCGGCTGCAAAGCGCCACGAGCTCCTTCACGTTCGGGCATTCGTCCGTCGCGTCAATGTAGATCTTCGGCACAAACGCGGATTTCAGAATTCCAAGCAGATCGTAGTCGTAGAACGGATATGCAAGGTCGAGCATCTGCTTCTTCTGCTTCTCGGAGAGGTTCAGGCCGATGGAGGCAAGGTAATCGACCATGCTCTGGCCCCGTCCCGCCTTGTTGACCATGGCCTTGGCCAGCGCAAACATCAGATGACGCTCGGTCACGCCGCCGCCCTCTTTGCTTTCCGAAAGTGGGAGCACGTCGCGGTCATAGTCCAGCTCAATACCGGGCAGGAGCGCGTTGATCCGCTCGATCATGGCCCGGTTGCGGCGGCCGCGCGCCTCACGATAGGGCGCGAAGAAGGCGTTCAGCTCCTCGATCCTGTCATGCGGCACGGACTGGATGGTCATGTAGCTCACACCGACCTGATCGGGGTTGTTGGTGCGGCGGCCCTCCAGACGGGTGCCGTTCATCGACGCGCGGCACTCCATGCCGACCGTGACCGGCATTTCCACCAGCTTCGCGGCCTCCAGAAACTCGCGCGCGCCGGAGATGGAGTCGTGGTCGATGATGCCCGCCGTGCAGAGTCCCTCCATGCGCGCGGCAAAGACCGCCGCCGTGGGAGAATACGGCGAGAAGGAATAGGTCGTATGGATATGGTTGTTGATGTACTGCGGCACCATCGGCGGGAATTCGGCGGTTTTCAGCACCTCGCGGAGGTTTTCCAGCCGCTCTTCCCGTGTGGGCGCGTCGAGCTTGTTCAGAATTTCAATATCGATCATTGCGCGTTCCTCAGTTGAGCATGACCTGACCGCCGGTGACCGGGATGGCCTGGCCGGTCTCGTACTTCTGCTCCACGCAGTACATGACCGCGCGGGCAACGTCGAGCGGCATACAGCCGCGGTTCATCGGCACCTTGGCCTCGTAGTAGCGGCGGACATCCTCGACCGTCTTGGCGCCGGGGACCTTGCCGGCGGCGAGATACTGCACGAACAGGCCGCGGACCGGGTCGGACCACAGCGGGCCGTCGAGGAAGTTGCCCGGGCAGACGGCGTTGACCTTGATGTTATACGCGCACAGCTCGAGCGCGAAGGACTGCGTCAGGCCGATGCCGCCAAACTTGGAGCCGGCATAGGCAAAGTTCTTGTTCGAGCCTTCGAGGCCGGACTTGGAGTTCAGCGTCACGATGTCGAACATAGCCTCGGGGTCGGCCTCATGCTGTGCCTGCATGATGATGGCGGCGTACTTCGCGCAGAGGAAATAGCCGGTGTAGTTGATGTTGGTGACGAACTCGAAGTCCTTCTTCTCGACCTGCGCAAGCGGGCCGGAGCGGACGACGCCCGCGTTCGACAGCATCAGATCCAGACCGCCGAACAGCTCGACCGTCTTGCCGACCATGGCCGCGACGCTCTCTTCATCATAGACGTTGACGGCGATGGCGACCGCGCGCTCGCCCATTTCCTCCGCGACCTGCTTGGCCAGCGGCTCGTTCATATCGGCGATGACGATGGTCGCGCCTTCCTTGTAAAGTTCCTCGGCAATGCCCTTGCCGAAGCCCTGCGCCGCACCGGTCACGATGCAGATCTTACCGGCCATGCGGCCTTCGCCTGCGGGGCGCTTGTGGATGTTGGCCTTCGCCAGCTCACACCATTTGCTCATATCAACGGACATAGGGATCCTTCCTTTTCTGTAAATTGACCGCCGCGCGCCGTCTGTGGGCGCGGCGTTTTTCTGTGTCTATTATATAGGCAAATCCCACATCATTTCAAGATGTTTTTCCTTTTATTTTGAGGTTTTGTGTTTCTTTTTTGCCCACAGCGGAAAATATATCCTTCTCGCGCGCAAGCACCCGATCATTCGCTTGATGAAAGTTTTTGCATAAGCAAAAACATTTCCTGCATTTTCGGCAAAATGCTGAATTTTGGCTTGCAAATCGTGAGGTGCAGCGATATACTGTGCAAGGACAAAATCGCCTCAGGAGGCATCATTCTCATGGAACACCCGAATAAGCACTGGACAGACTGGCTTGTGATCGTCGCAACGGCCATTCTGATGGCGCTGAGTTATGCAATTTTTGTTTTTCCGAACTCGTTTGCTCCCGCCGGGATCAACGGTATCATCACCATGATCCAGTATCTTCTGCATATCGACATCGGCTATCTTTCATTGGCCGTCAATCTTCCGCTGTTCCTGCTGACATGGAAAAGCGTCGGACGTGACTTCGCCGTCAAGAGCATGGTCTATGTGCTCGTCTTTTCCGTCGCAAGCCTGCTGCTCAAGCGGTTCGATCTCTCCGGGATCTGCTATCACACGGAAAACGGTACCTCCCTCATTCTCGGCCCCATCGCGGCGGGCGCCGTCAGCGGCTTTATCTACGGCGTCGTTCTGGCCCGCAACGGCTCGACCGGCGGCATGGATCTGGTCGCGGGCTGGGTCCGGAGCAAGAAGCCGGAAGCAGAGCTGGTCTGGGTTATTTTCTTCCTGAACGCCTGCGTCGCGGCCGTTTCCTTCTTCGTCTACGGCTGGAAATTCGAGCCGGTCATCATGTGCCTGATCTATTGCTACGTCAGCAGCAAGATCAGCGACAGTATGCTGCGCGGCAACAAGAAGGCGCTGAAATTCGAGGTCGTCACCGACCGCGCCGACGAGCTGGCGGAGGTACTGCTGCGCCAGATGCGCCATGGCGTCACCGTCATTCCCGCTGAGGGTATGTTCTCCAAGCAGGAGAAGAAGCTTCTGGTCTGCATCGTCAACCGCCACCAGATCGTCCAGTTCCAGAACGTTCTGTGCCGCTTCCCCGGCTCCTTCGCCTATGTCTCCGAGGTCACGGAAACCATGGGCAACTTCAAGCACATCACGCACTGAATCATCCGCATCCTGCCGCCGCGAGCCTTCGCGGCGGCATTTTTCATCTCTGCAACACCTCTTAAGATTTCCTTAAATTGCTTCCGTTTCTCTTCCGCTCCCGGAAAATCGTGGTATACTTGCGGCAGTTGATAAAACAGCTGAAAGGAGATTGCTATGCTGAAAAGGATTTTCGCGCTCCTGCTGAGCGCCGTACTGCTGCTGGGCCTGCTTGCCGGATGCAGCAAAAATCAGCCGGACGGCACAAACGAACAGTCACCCTCTGTTCAGCCGCCTGCCGCCGATACGGAGGCAAATGCAGCCACGTCGGGCACAAAATACGCTTATGTACCCACATACATGGATCTGCCCTCCGACGCAAGCGGCGTGGACGCCAGCTGTCTGGCGGGCGATTCCATGATCCTGTCCACCAGCTTTCTGAGCGGCTACTCCGTCGATCCGGACGGGAACGCCGACGCCTATCAATCTCAGCCGAAGCTTTACCGTCTCGACCTCGATACACAGGAATGGGATACCGTCACGGCCTACGCCCCGCCCGCATATGCGCCGCAGGAAACCCCGGACAACATCATGATCCCCGCGCTCTGCGCCGCGCCGGACGGCGGCTTCTGGGCTCTGGAGCGTACCAGCAGCTATCCCGCTCCGGACGGCGGCATCATTTCCGAGCGCAGCGGCAGCAACAGCTACCGGCTGCTGCACTTTGCGGCGGACGGCTCGCTGGAAACGGAGCTTCTGCTTGACAGCGGCGCGATCTCTGCGGATACCTTCCTCGCCAGAATGCAGGCGGACAGCGCCGGAAACGTCTATCTCACCGATTGGCAGTATATCTATATTTACAGCGCCGACGGCAGCTATCTCGGAAGCATGGACGGCTCGGATTGCGGCGCAGATCTCTACAACTATAAGGATGGCTCGGTCGGTACACTCCGGTACACCGGTTCCGGCGCGCTCAGCTTCTGCACGATCGATCCGGCCAGACTCGCCTTCGTCGACAGCTACCTGCTCCCGGCGGACGTGCGCACCATCCTGCCCGGCACCGGAGAATACGATCTGTATTACGAAAGCGACTATTCGGTCTACGGCTGGAACGCCGCCACCGGCGTATCGGAGAAGGTTCTCGACTGGCTGGAATGCGACATCGACGACGGCTCCATCCAGAATACCGCCGTCCTCCCCGATGGCCGCATCTGTGCCATTTCCTATGATTTCACCGACGGTACATCCGGCATTCAGGCCGTCCTGCTGAATCGCGTGGACGCCGCAAGCCTCCCGCAGAAAACCGAGCTGACGCTGGCCTGCATGAATCTCGACTGGGATCTTCGGAGCCGGATCGTCAAATTCAACCGCGAAAGCAGCCAGTACCGCATTGTCGTCAAGGACTACGCCGACTACTCCATGGCGGGAAATACCGTGATCGCCGGGCAGTCCAGCGATGGTATCACAAAGCTGAACACGGAGCTTCTCTCCGGAAACACGCCGGATCTGCTCATTTCCTCCGGCCTGCCGGTGCAGCAGTACGCGGCAAAGGGCCTGCTGGAAGATCTCTGGCAGTACATTGACGCGGACGAGAACGTCAAGCGTGAAAACCTTATGACCGATGTTCTGAACGCCGCCGAAACGGACGGCAGACTCTACGAGCTGCCCACCTCCTTCACCATCGTCACGGCGGCCGGTCTGGGAAAGGTCGTCGGCAGCTACGACAGCTGGACGCTGGATGATCTCAAGGACGCAATGTCGAAGCTGAAGGCCGGAGCGACCGTTTTCAGCCCCCATACGACCAAGAACGACATGCTCACCGCCATTCTCTATATGAACGCCGACGAATTCATGGACTGGCAGAACAAGACCTGCAATTTCACGAGTCAGGACTTCATCGACTATCTGAATTTCGCCGACACCTTCCCGGATTCCTACGACTGGTCGGGCGACTACGTCTCCGACGATACGCGCATCCTATCCGGCGAACAGCTGCTGACGACAGACGTCTCGCTCTACAGCCTCGGCGACGTTTATCTGCACAACGCACTCCTCGGAAACGACCTGTGCTATGTCGGCTTCCCAAGCCCCTCGGGCGATCTGCGCTCCTGCTTCCAGTTCAGCACCAGCTTCTCGATCTTCTCGGCCAGCGAGCACAAGGACGCCGCGTGGAGCTTCCTGCGCTCTCTTCTGTCCGACAGCTATCAGAGCACGCTTTATACCGCGCTTCCCATCAGCCGAACCGCCTTCGAGGCACAGGCCGCAAGCGAAATGGAGCAGGACTATGAGACCGATGAGAACGGCGATCCGATTCTGGATAAGGACGGCAATCCCATTCCCATCGCCAAGGGCGGCTACAGCTCCGACGGCAGCACCATGATCGATCTCTACGCCATGACGCAGGAGCAGTATGACGCCGTGCTGGCGCTTATCCACAGCACGCACCGCGTCCTGCGCTACGACGAAAGCATCCAGTCCATCATCTCTGCGGAGACGGCTTCCTTCTTTGCCGGTGAGACGACCGCCGAGGAGACGGCCAGCCGCATCCAGAACCGCGTCCGGCTCTACATCGCGGAGCAGTCCTGAACAGGCTCTGCTGTGCACCTTGGAGGAACGACCATGACAAAACGAATCCTTGCCGCCGTCCTTGCGCTTCTTTTCGCCCTTCTGCTGTTTCTCGGCACAAGCCCATCCCGGGCCATCCGGGCCGCCGCGCTGCTGAACGGGTGCAGCTGGGACGAGGTCATGCAGGCCGAATTTGAGAAAAAGGACGATCTCAGCCTCTGCAAGTCGGTCTACCGCGCGGACTGCGTTCTGCCAGACCGCCTGACCGGCTCCGGCCATGCCACATGGTATGTCTACAGGATCGGCTTCCTGCATATCCCCGAGTGGGCCGGAAACGGATAATAGGCTGTCTGACAAAACGGCGCGCTCAACATTGCACCGTAAAAAATGATCCCACAGCAAAAAGGCGCGGCAAAGCCGCGCCTTTTTGCATATTCAGATACAGACCAAACGCGCCGCTCTTTGGCAGCGGCCATCCCACTTATCAATCCAAATGGAAAACCGGGTGCAGGTCGATGCAGACCGGGCTGTTGTCCGGATTGGTCTCCATGATATCGGCCATATAGTCCCACCATTTGCGGTTGATCGCAGTGTCCGCGCTTGCACTCCAGCGCGCCTCGTCCTCGATCTCGATATAGCCGAACAGCGTCAGCGTATCGCGGTCGAGGAAAATAGAATAATTCTTCCCGCCGTGTTCATGGATCATGTCCTTCATTTCCGGCCACAGGAGCTTGTGGCGGCGCTCATACTCGGCCTCCATACCGGGATAGAGCTTCATTTTGAATCCTTTCAGCATACCGCATCTCCCCCTTTACTTTCCGACGCGCACGAATTCCGCGCCCAGAAGCTCCGCCACCTTTTCAAACAGCGCGGCATTGTGGCCGACGCTCATGGCGCAGTGATGCGTCGGCGCGCAGCGGAACCATTCGTCCATATAGGCGTCCAGCTCCATACCGAAATCAATATGGGTCTGCGTGTTGCCGATGGTCAAAATCGGCAGCTGCTTTGCCTCGCCCTCACTGGCGATGAAGCGCAGGCGCCCGTTTGCCAGCTGTGTCAGCCCCAGCATCGTGACCGGGCCGGGACGGACCTTTGCCTCCACCGATACGCCGGTCCCCTTTTTGCCGTGATACACGCCCATGCCGCGCAGCATCGGCCTGCCGTTGGAGATGGAAATGTGGAATGGGCCATCGTGGCCCAGCAGCATGGTGTTGTGTACATAATCCATGGCGACGATCTCGCTGAAGCTGCCGCCAAGGCCCAGCGCATCACAGATCTTCATTGCGGCACAGGTCTTGATATCACCCTCGCCCGCGCAGGGAACGCCGTCCGCCGTCAAAAGCGAGTGGCCGACGATGAAGCCGCTCTGCACCTGCTCATAGTGGTTTTCATCCGAGCCGTGATAGTAATAGCTCAGCGCATCCAGATCGTATTCCCGCACCATGCGGTACTGCGCTGCGGCGACCGTCGCCGACCAGCGAAGCTGCTCCTCCGTTGGGCGGCGAACACGCGGATCGGAGGGAGAATCGCCGGAGATCTCAAAAAATGCGTGAATTTCGTCCAGCTTTTCCTGAATCTCCGCGTCCGTGACCTGACGCAGACTGCGGTCGAGGTCGCACATTTCCAGCAGCTCCACATGGATACCCAGCTGCGCCTGAAGCATGGTGAAGTCGCTGTAAAGATCCAACATTCCGCTGTAGTTGTTTCCAAGGAAGCCGAAGCGCGCATATTGCAGCATCCGCTTGACCCCGGCAGCGCGCACCCACTGCTCAATCTGCGTCCACGCACGGACGGCAGACGGCGCGGCAGCCGTCGCCTCGTCCGCCATTGCGCCCTGCGGCGTCTGCTCCAGCCCCAGCAGGCCGTTCACGATACGGACGGTGATCCCGGCGCGTTCAAAGGCGTTTGCGGCCTCGGGCACCGGACAGCCGACGCACTGCGCCAGCCATTCGCCGGTATCGGTCCTTTCATAGTTCATCTGCACGGCGGGCTGGAGATTGAGAACGACGACCGGCGCCTTGCAGATCTGGTGGACCGGCAGCATGGCCGCGCTGGTAAAATACGTTCCGCTGTGCATCAGGATCAGATCGACGTTGTGCGCGTTGAAGTATTCGCCGGCCTCGCGGGCCTTCTGCTCGTCGTCCACCAGTCCGAAGTCAAAAACCTCGGCCCACTGCGATACCTTCTGCTCGATAAAATGATTGTAGCCGAGAATGCGGTCGTGAAGTCCCAAAAACTGATCCCAGTACGCGCGCAGACCGGCGGTATACAGGCCGACGCGCGCGCGCGGCGTCTTTTTGAGCTGCATGAAACGTTCCTTCCTTTCCAATTTCTGTCGCTTTCGTGAAAAACGGAGCGGATACGGATGTATCCGCTCCATCTTGCGCTATTTATCCGGCTCCGTCAGGAAGCGGCGCGATCAATAGACCGTTTTCCAATCCTCGATGTTGTCGCCGTTGAACTCGAACGGAGGCCCAATGATGATCTCGGTGCCGCCGTCACCGGCGTCGGTAACGGTGTAGGTCGTGCCGTTCTTCGCGGTGAAGCTCTCGCCGGTCGCGCCGGTCAGGCTGCCGTTGACCATCTCGATCAGGGCGTAGGCTGCGCTGCGGCCCACATCGATCGGGTTCCAGAGGAACATATACGGGCAAGCGGGGTTATCGCCGGTCATGAACTCCGCCATTTCGGACGGCAGGCCGAGGCCGGTCACAATGACCTTGCCCTGGAGGCCCTCGTCGGTGATGACCTTCGCAGCCGCCGCGATGCCGACGGTCGTCGGGGCGTTGATGAGCTTCAGGTTCGGATAGTTCTGGAGCAGAGCCTTGGTCTCGTCAACGGACTTCTGCTGCTCGTCGTCGCCGTAGGCGATCTCGACCAGATTCATCTTCGCGTATTTTTCGTCCTTCAGGATCTCCTTCATGGCGTCGATCCATGCGTTCTGGTTGGTAGCGATGGAGGTCGCGGACAGGATCGCCCAATCGCCTTCGCCGCCCAACAGATCATAGGTGGCGTCTACGAGGCACTGCGCCACTTCCTGAACGCCCGCCTGATTGATGTGGGTCATACGCGACGCGGGATTGCAGGAGGAGTCGCAGGACACGACCTTGATCCCGGCGTCCATGGCGGCCTTCAGTGCGGTCTCCAGCGCGTCAAAGTCGTTAGCCGCAATGGCGATGCCGCTGACCTTCTGTGCGACCAGCTCGTTGATGAGCGTGATCTGCGCCTCGGCGGTGATCTCCGCGGGGTGCTTGACGATGGCGTTGTAGCCGGCGTCTTTCATGACCTCCTCGAAGCCGGCGGCTTCGCGCTCGTTGTAGGGGTTGCCGGCTGCCTTTGTGATGATGGCGTAGGTCTGCGTGTCATTGCCGCCGGTCTTTGCAGCACACGCCGCAAGGCCCAGCACCATGACGAGGGTAAGAAGCAATGCGATCAGTTTTTTCATGATTTTTCCTTCTTTCCTTATTTTTATATAAACGCTCGGGGCGCTTATACCGATTTCTGCCGCTGCGCCTCGACGGCTCTGCGCGCGGCAATGGAGTCGCGGATATTGGGGAGCATGACGACCAGGATCAGGATCGCGCCAATGATCATCAGGATCGTCTGTGAGTTAACGTTAATCAGGCCGAGGCCGTATTTCAGCAGGCCGATGGTGAAGATGGAAATGACCGTACCGGGGAAGTTGCCCTTGCCGCCTGCCGTGGAAATGCCGCCGAGGACGACCATGGAGATGGCCTCCAGCTCATAGCCCGTGGCGATATCCCAGCGGATGGATCCCATCCACGATGCGTACAGGATGGCGGACAAACCGGAGATCAGGCCCGTCATGGCATAGCAGATGATGCGGACGCGCTGCACCGGAACGCCGGAGTAAAGCGCCGTGGTGCGGTTGGAGCCGATGGCGTAGACCTGACGGCCAAAGACCGTCTTATGCAGCACAAATCCAAAGGCCACCGCCGCAAGGCAGAACACCAGGAACACATACGGCACCGGCCCGAGCCGGGCGTAATAGATGTTGTAGAACCAGCGGCAGTTGTGCAGGCCGCCGGAGGACTCGCTGCCGAGGATCATCTGCGAGATGCCGCGGTAGAGCGTCATGGTGCCGAGCGTGACGATCATGGGCGCAAGCTCTGTGAATTTTGCAAGGATCAGTCCGTTGAGCAGGCCGCAGACAAGGCCGCAGCCCAGCGCGATCAGGATGGCCGCGCCCATGGAAAGTCCGCTGTTATAGCTGATGCCCAGCAGCGTCGCGGAAAGCGCGACGGTGGAGCCGACGGAAAGGTCGATCTCACCCAGCACCAGCAGATAGGCCATGGGGAAGGCGATGAAGCCCTTGGGCAGGAAGGTGCTGATGGCCGTGAACAGGCCGGAGGCGTCCAGATAGTTGGGCGAAATGCTCATGTTGAAGATATTGACCGCGAGGAACAGCAGGAGCAGCAGCGATTCCCAGCGGAATACGACCTGCTTCCACGAGCGCTCGCGCACGGCAAGAATATTGCGTCTGGCTTTCGTTTCCATGATCAAATCTCCCTCACTTTCAGGGTATTGCGATCCATGGCGCGCCGGACGATCACGTTGACAATGATCGCCACCAGAATGATCGCGCCCTTGATGGCGTCCTTCCAGAACTGTGAAATGCCGATCAGCGGCAGCGCCTTGCAGATGACCGCCATCGTCAGCGAGCCGAGCAGGACGCCGGCCACGCTGCCCTGACCGCCGTTCAGGCTCACGCCGCCGAGCACGCAGGAGGCGATGGCGTCCATCTCCATGCCCGCGCCCATATCGCTCATGGCTGAGGCGTACAGCGCCGTGTACATGGCGCCCGTCAGGCCAGCGAACGCACCGGCAATCGTATAGACAAAGAAGCGGATGCGGCTGATGCGGATACCGCTGACGGCGGCCGCCTCGGGGTTGGAGCCGACGGCGTAGATGCGCCGTCCGAAGGTCGTCCACTTCATGACGACGAAGAAAACGATGTAGCAGACGAGCGTGATGAATACCAGATTGTTCATCAGGCCGCCGGTCAGCGTATTCGTCTGCGCAAATTCCTTGAACGAGCTTTGGAACTGATACGCGGAGACCCACGCGCTGTTCGAGACGATGTAGGTCGCGCCGCGGTAGATATTGCACATGCCGAGCGTGGCGATGATCGGCTGAACGCCGCCCTTGGCGATAATCAGGCCGACCAGCATCCCGCAGAGCGTGCCGATGGCGATGGAGACCAGGAACATGACCAGCGTGCTGGAATACACGCCGTCGCGCATCATGAGCGAGGCGCACATGCCGGAGAAGGCCAGCGTCGCACCGACGGAGATGTCAATGCCGCCGATCAGCAGGACGCTCATCATACCGAGCGAAATGGTGATGGTCGTGGAGTAGTTTTTTAGCAGATCCGCGATGGTCTTTGCCGTAAGGAACGTATTGTTGCGCAGCTGAATGACGGCACAGAGCAGCACGAGCACCGCAACGAGGCTCAATTCCCGTGAGCCGGAGAGCTTTTTCCAGAAGCCTCCGAAGCCTTTTTTCTCTTTCATTCCGATCCCTCCTCAGCCCGATGCCGCGCCGCTGTGCTTGAGCATCGAAAGCTCCAGAATTTTCTCCTGTGTGGCCTCCGTGCGCGAAAGCTCACCGGTCACACGGCCGTCGCACATGACGTAAATGCGGTCGGACATGCCCAAAAGCTCCGGCATTTCCGAGGAGATCATGACGATGGCCATGCCCTTCTGCGCAAGCTCACCCATGATCTGATAGATCGCGGCCTTTGCGCCGACGTCCACGCCCTTGGTCGGCTCGTCCATAATCAGGAGCTTCAGGTCGCTTGCCAGCGCCTTGGCCACGACGACCTTCTGCTGGTTTCCGCCGGAAAGCGAGCTTGCGGGGTCGAACACCGTCACAGCCTTGACGTCGATCTCCTCAGCCAGCTCCTTCGCCGCCTGATTTTCGATCGTTTCGCTGGTGATGCCGCCCTTTTGGGAGAATTTCGCGCCAAGCTCGGGCAGCGTGATGTTGCGGCCGATGCCCCAGTCCAGGATCAGGCCCTGATTCTGCCGGTCCTCGGTCAGCAGGCCGATCCCGAGGCGCATCGCGTCCTGCGGCCTGCGAATATGGACCTCCTTCCCGTCCACAAAGACCTTGCCTGCGTCGTAATGCTCCACGCCGAAAATGGTCTGCACGACCTCGGTGCGTCCGGCGCCGACCAGACCGGTCAGGCCGACGATCTCACCGGCGCGGACGCGGAAGCTGACGTCGCGGAAGAAGCCTGTGCGGGAAAGGTTCTCCACGCGGAGCACCTCCTCCCCGGGCTTGACCTCCGGCTTCGGGAACAGGTCGCTGACCTCGCGGCCGACCATGGCCTTGATCAGCTCCGGCGGCTGGATCTCGGCGACGTTGTATGTGCCGATGTACTGTGCGTCGCGGAACACCGTAACGCGGGAGGCCAGACGGTACATATCCTCCAGCCGGTGCGAGATAAAGATGACGGATTTTCCGTCGTCACGGAGCTTTTCGGTGATCCGGTAAAGCTCCTCGGATTCGTTCTTTGTCAGCGCCGCTGTCGGCTCGTCCATAATGATGATGCGCGCGTTGGTGGACAGCGCCTTTGCGATCTCGACCATCTGCTGCTGCGCGACCGACAGCGCGCCCATGCGGGCGGTGGGCTGGAAGTCGGCGTCCAGCTGGCGCAGGAGCGCCCCGGCGGCCTCGTTCATTTTCTTCCACTGCATGATGCCGTGCTTCCGGATCTCATGCCCCATGAAGATGTTCTCCGCAACGGTCAGATGCGGATAGCTGGTGACATGCTGATAGATCGCGGCAATACCGGCGTTCTGCGCGTCCAGCGGCGACCGGAAATCGACGCGCCTGCCGTCGAGATACATCTCGCCCTCCTCCGCGCGGTGTACGCCGGTGATGACCTTGATAAAGGTCGATTTTCCGGCGCCGTTCTCTCCCATCAGCGCGTGGATCTCGCCTGCCTTGAGCTGAAAGCTGACCCGATCCAGCGCCTTGACGCCCGGAAAGATCTTGGTGATGCCCTTCAGCTCGAGGATATACTGTTCCATCTTGCCTACCCCCCGACTTTGAATTTGCAGCCGTCCGTGTTTGTATGCTCTCTTTTGACGGGCGGCGGATACCGGCCTGCTTCATCCGCTGCGCCTCTGCTCTCTGCGTTGTACGGAATCGTCGAAACAGATATGTGCATATTATCCTAATATTCTACATAAATCAGATTGCTTTTTATGCTTTTTCCTGATAAACTGAGTATAGCATCAAAAAACATCCTTTGTCTGCCAATAAAGTTGACACAAAATTACGGTATCTTGGCTTTTTACAGGTTTCGGTAAACGTGGAAACAGACAGGAGGATTTCGATGGAACAGATCAAGCTGCACTACGAATTGGATCTTGAGCCGAATTACATATGGCTCTCGCCCACGGCCACACAGGCCGCAAAAAAATCCATTCCCTATGTTCAGGAGCTTGGCGTATTTCCCTGCCGGGAAAAATACTACACCGAGCGTGAAAGGCTGCCGTCGTTTTTGATCAAATACTGTATCTCCGGCGGCGGGCTTCTGGAATACGACGGAAAGCGCTATGCGGTGCGGAGCGGACACATTTTCTGGCTGGACTGCATGAAGAAGCAGCACTACTGCACCGACCCCGGCGAGGGCAGCTGGTTCATCGTCTGGGTGCATTTCTACGGCGAGGAATGCCGGAGATACTACGACCTGTTTCTCCAGCAGAACGACGGTATGCCGGTCGTGGACGCGGGCGCAGACGAGAGCGTCCGCAGCAGCATCGAAATGCTGGTCGATATCTACCGCAACGCCAACGGCACGCTGACGGACGACGTGCGCGCTGCGTCGCTGCTGACCGGGATCATGTCCAGCTGCATCCTCTATGCCGACATGAGCACCCGCCACAGTGAGCTTCCGGCCTATGTGCAGGCAGCCAGAGAGTATATCAACTGTCACTATGCGGAAAAGATCTCGCTGGACGTGCTGGCCAGAGAGATCTCCGTCAATAAATTCTATTTGCAGAAGCTCTTCCGCAGAAGCGTCGGGCTGTCGCCGAATGAATATCTGGCGACCGTCCGCCTTCAGGAGGCCAAGCGCCTCCTGCGCAGCACCGATCTGCCGATCAGCCAGATCGCCATGGACGTCGGCTTCGGCAGCATCGGGCATTTTATCGAGCTGTTCAAGGCGCGTGAGCAGATGCCGCCCAGTGTCTACCGCCGCCGCTGGTAGCGTCGGTTACGGCGGCGTAGCACCGGAGGAAGCAGGATTCTTCCCCAACAGCATAAAAGGGACTGCCTCCCGTGGAGGCAGTCCCTCTTTCTGTATCTTGTGGGCTTATTGCAGCGTCAGCGTCTTTCTGGCCTCCTCGTCAAAGGCCCGGATCAGGATGGCAGCCGCTTCGCTCCGGCGAATGAGGCTCGTCGGATAGAAGGTGGCGCTCCTGTCGGAGCCGGTCAGAACGCCCGCGCGATAGAGTGTATAGATCTCATCCGCGTAGCGGTCGCCGGTCTTGACGTCTGGCAGCGCATTGGCGCCGATCTCATTGATCGCAGCGTAGGGCTTTGCCGCGCCGTAGAGGATATGCGCGAACTCAGCGCGCTGGACCGGCGCGTTCAGCGCCGCAGCGCTGTAGCCGAGATAGCTCTCTTCAATAACGCCGTGCTCGACCGCATATTCCAGATAGCTGCGATACCACGGGCTGCCGTTTTTCAGCGTGACCGTGCCGTTTTCAATGCGCTGGTGGAGTGCGGCGGCGAGCTTGATCGCCTGCGCGACCGTCAGCGAGCCGTCCGGTTCGAAGTGCGTCGCGTTCACGCCGTCGATCAGACCGTTCGCCCATGCGTCACGGACCGCGTCTGCATACCATGCCGACACCGGCACATCGACGAAGGGCATATTGCCGACGAATTCCGCGTCGATATATGCCGTGGAGTCCGGCATGATGAAGAAGTAGGTGCCGTCCGCCTTCTCCGTGACCGAAATGCTTCTGCCGCTCTCATCCGTGACGCGCAGCGAGCCGAGCACGTAGCCCTTATCCGGCTCTGCGGCGACCGGAACGGCGGTGCCGGGCATTGCGCTCGGAGGTGCCTGAACATATCCGTGCTTTGTCTCCGAGATGCGGATGCGTTCACCGGTCGCAAGCGTATAGACGACGAAGGATGTCGGCGCGGTGGTATAGGCAAGGTAGTTTTCACTTTCGTCCAACTCCGCGTAGATGTAATGCACACCCACGGAAAGCGTCTTCCCCTTCTCGGCAGACCAGAGCGTGCCTCCGGAATTGAGGTTCCTCGTCGAGTAGTAGAAGCGCACGGCCGCATGGTCCGGGTTGGCGCTGAGAGCGGGCGTAGACGGCGTCTTGCCCTGCGCAAAGCTCTCCATAAGGACGGTGATGTCGCTGAGCACAGCCTTGGCGATCGACCATGCGATCTGCTTGTCGTCGCTCGTGCCGTCTGCCCAGACGTAGTTCTGCTTGCTGACCAACGAGGCCGTCGCGGTGTATTCCCCGGCGTTCTTCGCCGTGTTTCCGGTGAGGGTGAACAGCGCATTCTCTGGAAGCACGACGCCGGTCTGCGTCTCGCCGTTGTAGACAAGGCCGGTCACCGCCGCAGGCGGCGTGACGGAAGCTCTTGCGATCGACCATTCGATTCTCTTATCGTCGCTCGTACCGTCTGCCCAGACGTAGTTCTGCTTGCTGAGCAGCGAGGCCGTCGCGGTGTATTCTCCGGCGTTCTTCGCGGTATTTCCGGTGAGGGTGAACAGTGCGTTTTCAGGAAGCACGACGCCGGTCTGCGTCTCACCGTTGTAGACAAGGCCGGTCACCGCCGTGGGCGGCGTGACGGAGGCGGGGGAAATGGTGAAGATCCAGTTCTCATCCCGAAGCGCGGTAAAGCTCCGATAGCAGTCGTCGCCGCTGCCGGAAATGGAGACCTGATAGGTGCCCGCGTCGGTCGGAGGTGTGGCGCTGCCGTTATAGAGCACGGTGAACGTGCCGGTATACGGCGCATAGCCCGCAGGGGCCTCAAGCGCGGTCACAGTTGCCTCCTTCGGAGTCCCGTCATAGATAAGCTCGGTAGGCAGTGTGCAGGAGAAGAGCATCGCGGCCGCATCGCCCTTCTCGATCTTCAGCGCGATATCGCGCGTGACAGTCCCGGCTTCTGCATCATAGCCCTCGACGTTCGACCAGTCATAGTATTTCTTATCGTTGTCGCTGAGTGTATAGCGTGCCGATGCCTCGGTCGTTCCGACGGGGAGACGGACGTCATTGCTGTCCACCCAGCTCCAGCCCTCGGGCAGCTCGATCTCGCCCAGCGTTGTGCCGTAGTCGAAGGTGTTGGGGTTCAGCTCCGGCGTGTCCAGACTGGCAATCGCCGGATTGCGCTGCCATTTTAGCCCGACCAGATACTCCTGCTTATGGGTCTCATCGGTGAAGTCCTTCGCTGTGATCTTGAACGAAGCCGAAACGAAACTTCCGACCCGGTGACCGAGACCTTCGGACTCCATATAGACGAGCTTCGACGCTCCCGGCTTCAGTACAGCGGACTTCACATAATATTTACTCGGACTGTTTTCATTTTTCTCAAAATATATGGCGAGGATCCCGCCGCCGGACTTATTTTCCAGCTCTACATTCAGCGCGACCGCACCGGTGTTTGTGATCGTAAAAGTCTTTGTCTGACTCTTGCCCCACTCCTCCGTACCGTAGGTCACGGGATCAAACGTCAAATACCATACATCGTTCGTGTCCTGACTCACACCGGAGAAGCTCAGCCCGAAGCTGCCGCTCTGCACCCAGCCCGCGTAGAGCGTGGTGTCCGCGGTAATTTTCTCCATTGCATAAGCCCGTGTGCACGCTGCGTCGTAATACCAGCCGGTACAGACATAGCCGTCTGTATCATCCAGCATGGGGAGCTTCGCGCCGTAGTTTTTCGGGACAATGATCGGATCTGGATTCGTTCCGTGCCCATTGCTGTCCAATGTGAGCTTCCAGCCGGGAACGAGCTTTATGTACTTGCTGCCCGCATATGTGGTGAGATTCGGATAGGTGATAAATTCCGCCGTTTCGGCGTCCGCACCCGCGAAGGTTGCCGCCTTTTCGGGATCGACATCTGCGGTACTGACGAGGTCGAACGCTGCCGCCGTACCGGATGCGATCACTGTGCCGCCGGTCGCGGTCAGCTTGGCGGTATCACGAAGTTCCATGGCATACGGCTCGTTGAGCAGCTCGATCTCGCCGTCCGAAATGCTCAGCTTGGCGCTGGAGCGGAGCGAAACGGTTCGCCATGCCGCCGCATCGATGGTATGGCGGAGCTTGCCGCCGCGCATGGTGAAGGTGGTGCTGCCGGTAAGGAAAAGCTCGTTGCCGCCGTTTTGTGCGCCGTTGTTCTCGATCGTGCCGCCCGTCATCGTAATGGCCGCGTTCTCCGCATAGACCGCGCCGCCATAGCTATACGTTCCGGAGGCTTTGTTGCCGCTGATCTTGGCGCTGCCGCCGATCTCGACGGAGGAGGGCTTATCCTTTTCCGACGAGCCGACGCACGCATAGATCGCGCCGCCGTTTCTGGAGCCCTCGTTTCCTTCTATGACGGCATTGCCGTCGATCGTGAGTCTGGTGTCGTTCTTCACATAGAACGCGCCGCCATTGCCGCTCTTATTGTTCGTGATTTTGGCGTTGCCGCCGATGTGGACGGTCGCGTTTGAGGCGTAAATGACGCCAGAACCGCCGGTTTCACAGTTTTTGATCTCGCCGCCGGTCATATTGAAGGTATTGCCGCTGCTGGTTATGCCGACGGCAATGCCGCCGAGATCGTTCGGCGTGGTACAGTTCTGAATGACGCCGCCCTCCATGTTGAAGGTCGTGTTCGGCCTGCCGAGGTTGATGACCGAGAGCGTGTATGTACCGCCGAAGCGGTCGATCGTGCCGGATTTCATCGTAAAGGCAGAACCCTTTTTCATAGAAACGGCACCCGCACGGCAGGTTTTCGTGACCGTCTGGCCATTCTCTTCTTCCTGATAGGTGTCGCCAAGATACGCAAAGGTCAGCTTACCGGTCTGTGCCGGGCTGCTGTCCATCAGCGTGAAGGAGGCTTTGTTCGTGTCGTCGCCGACGACGAACATGGCATAGCCGTTGAATTCCTCCTTGTTTTTCGACTTCAGGGTGATCGTGCAGCCGTTCAGATCCAGCGTGAGATCGCCATAGACAAATATATTGCTGGGGGTGCTGACCTCAAAGCTCTGCGTGACCTTGGCATAGTGTGTACCATACTCCAGCGCGCGCAGCTGGCTTTCGCTGCTGATTTCTTCCCATGTCACATCATTTGGAATGTCCTCCGCGCCCGCTGTCACACAGAACAGCGCCAGACAGGCGGCCAGTACGATCAGGATCGCAAAAAATCGTTTCATGTGTTCTCCTCCATCTGCACGTTCCGGCTCCGGCTCTCCGCCATCACCGTTTCATACCCTTCCTCCACCTGCCGCACGGTCTGCGCGACCACGGCCTCCGCCGCCGCGTGCAGCTTCATGCTCACCGCCGCGTCCACGACCGGGCGGAAAACCTCCTCCGGCACGCAGTAGATGCGGAAGCAGCAGGCAAGATACCTCCGCAGCTTTGCCTCCATTGTAAAATACAGGTCACAGGGCTTCGCCATGAAACCGCGTGTGACGCTTGCCGACGCGATATCCAGCTCATAAAAATCCCGCGCTGTCGCGCCGGGAAGATAGGGGCCGAAAATGCGCATCAGCTTCTCCGCCGTGTTCTGATAGATGAATTCCGATGTGGACGGCAGCGTATACGCCGCGGCGTAAAGCTCGCGCAGCTGCTCGGAGCATTCGGCAATGTGCATTTGCAGGCTCGTCTCCACCGCGTATACGAGCAGCGGGTCCGCCTCTGCGCCAAGCATCCGCTCGACCATCTCAAACTGGCCGGCGAACATCTGCCTGACCAGCTCCAGCAGCACGCCCTCCTTATTGCCGTAAAGATAAAACGGCGAGCCGTTGGAGACTCCTGCAAGCTCCGCGACCTCGCGGCTCGACGCGCCCGCGTAGCCCTTTTGCAGAAACACCTTCGCCGATGCGCTGAGTATTTTCCGCCGGGTCTGCGCGCCGCGCGCATGATTCGCTTCCCTCATGGTATTCACGCTTTCATTCACAAACTTATTCACGAATAAATTATAACGGAAAACGGCCGCGATTGCAAGAGGCAAAAACAGCGGGATGCGTTCTGAGCAGAGCGCCGCTAAGACGGACAAAAGCCCTTTGCCCGTTTCATGATACAGGTATTCCGTTTTCCTTGTAGAGGCGGACGTCTCTGTCCGCCCGCAGAAAACGCCGATTTTACGAAAAATCCCTGGAAATTCGATACGTTTCAGAGGGCCGGCAGAGTCGTCGGCCCCTACAAAAAGGCTGCATGTTTTACACTGCTTTGCGAAAATCAGGCTTCTTTGCTACACTCAAAAGCGCTCCGGCCGCAGCCGGAGCGCTTCTGTTATTTCTGCAAATACGCTTTCAAAAAATGGATGGCCTCGCGGTAGCCGTCGAAGCCGAGGCCCATATAGGTTTTGACGCAGGCCATGCCTGCATAGGAGATCTGACGGAACGGCTCCCGCGCGCGGACATCCGACAGATGCACCTCCACGGCAGGGATCGCCACGGCCTTGAGCGCGTCGAGGATCGCCACGCTCGTGTGCGTGTAGGCCGCAGGGTTAATGACGATGCCGTCAAATACGCCGTAGGCCTCCTGGATTTTGTCCACCAGCGCCCCTTCGTGGTTGGACTGGAAGATCTCGCATTCGATCTCCTTCTCGCGGCAGGTCTCCCGGATGAACGCCTCGAGCGCAGCGTAGCTGCGGCTGCCGTAGATATCCGGCTCCCGCAGGCCGAGCAGATTCAGATTCGGGCCGTTCAGAATGAGCAGCTTCATGAAAGCACCTCCATAATATGCCGGACCGTTTCCTCCGGGCTTCCGTTGTTGTCCGCGCTGTAGTCGCTGAAGCGTGCATAGAGCGGTGCGCGTACCGCATACATGGCCGCAAGATCGGCATTCTGCGACAGCGGCCTGCCCTTTGACGGCAGACGCGCAGTGTCGCGCTGAAGCCAGACGATCACGCTGTTCTGATGCAGCAGCGGGTAATTCTCCGCGCGTGTCACGCAGCCGCCGCCAGTCGCGATCACACAGCCGGAGCGCTTTCCCAGCTCCTCCAATGCCTGCGTTTCCAAGCGTCGGAAGGCCGCTTCGCCGCCCTGCGCGAAAATTTCCGGGATGGTGCAGCCCGCCGCGGCCTCCACGGCCGCGTCTGCGTCCAGAAGCTCCCGTCCCAGCCGCTCCGCCAGCAGCCGCCCGACCATGCTCTTGCCGCAGCCGGGCATTCCGATCAGCACGATGTTCTGCATGGACAGCGCTGTTTTTTTCGTGATCTCCGCGATCCTACCGTCCGGGACGGCTCTGCCGGTAAACAGCTCGCTGCTGCGGGCCGCCTGCGTCACGAGCATTTCCAGCCCGCCCGCGTGCGGAATGCCGCGCCGCTCCGCCTCGAGCAGGAGCGCCGTCCGCGCGGGATTGTATACCACGTCCAGCACGAGCGCGCAGTCCGGAAATCGTTCCAATGTGACCGGCGCAGTGCCGTTGTTGGGATACATTCCCAACGGCGTTGTGTTGACCAGAATCTGCGCGTCCGCATGGCGCTCCAGATTTTCGTAATTATCCTCGCCGCTGCGCGAGATCTGCACGACCTCCGCCCCCATCCGCCGCAGCACGTCGCAGGCCGTCCCGGAGGCGCCGCCGCTTCCAAACACCAGTGCCTTCCTGCCCTGCACCGGAACGCCGCTGTGCAAAACCATCTGTGAAAAGCCGAAAACGTCGGTGTTGTCCCCGAAGAGCGTTCCGTCCGGGCGGCGGACGATGGTATTGACGCAGCCGACGCGCCGCGCCGTCTCGGAAAGCTCCGCACAGAAGGGCATGACGGTTTTTTTGTACGGGATCGTGACGTTCAGTCCGTCAAAGTCTCCGCCGGTCAGGAAGCCTTCCACCTCTTCCGGTGTTTTTTCGCAGAGGCGGTACTCGTAATCGCCGAGCATGGCGTGGATCGCCGGAGAATAGCTGTGTCCCAGCCTTCCGCCCAAAAGTCCGCACCGGAGCATCATATCACCTCGCTGTAGCTTCCGAGATAGAAGCAATTCTCGCTCAGCTCGTCCAGCTCGCCCATGAGCTGCAAAAAGCGCGGCTCGTAAACGGGCGCCTCCAGATCAAAATAGAACATGAATTCAAAGTTTCGCTCCGGCAGCGGACGGCTTTCGAGCTTGTTGAGGTTCACGCCCATGGCGTAGAATCTCGAAAGCACCCGCGCAAGCGAGCCGGGCTTATGCGGCAGCGTCATCATCAAGCTCGTCCGGTCCGCGCCCGGATAGATCTCCAACCCTTTGGAGATGCAGATGAAGCGGGTGAAATTGCCGCCTTGATCCTGCACCGACTCCGCAAGCGTATCCAGCCCATAGAGCGCCGCGCACGACCGCGAGGCCAGCGCCGCAACATCCGTCCTTCCGGACTCTGCCACGAGCCGCGCCGCCTCCGCCGTGTTGGCACAGCGGACGACACGCACATCGGGAAGGGACTGCAAAAACCGGCCGCACTGGCCAATGGCCTGCTCGTGCGAGTAGATCTCCCGGATGCCCGGGAGCGCGGCCCCCTGCCGCGCCAGCAGGCAGTGATCGACCTTGAGGCGGACGCTGCGGACGATGGAAAAATGATAGCGCATCATCAGATCGTAGACCGCGTTCACAGAGCCTGCGGTACTGTTTTCCAGCGGCACCACGCCGTAGCGGCACAGTCCCTTGTCCACAGCCGCAAAAACGGCCTCAAAATTGGAAAAATAGAAGATATCCGGCGTTCGGAAAAGACGCTCGCAGGCAAGCTGCGAATACGCGCCCTCCACGCCCTGACAGGCGATGGCCGCACGCGCCGGGAAAAGCTGCGGCGTTCCGTCGAGCGCCTTTCGGATCTCCTCCACGCGCGCCGGCGGCGCGTCCAACAGCCGGTGCTGATAGCTCCGGCTCAGCTCGAACATCAGCCGGTAAAGCGTCTCCGTATCGTCACGGAACGCCTCCGGCGCAAGCTCGCCGACGGCGCGGAGCTTCTGCCGCTCCCGCGCCGCGTCCAGCACCGGCAGGCCGTGCTCCTTTTTATAGGCGGCGACTTGCGCCGCCGTCTCCATCCGCTCGGCAAAGAGCGCGACCAGCTGACGGTCGAGCTCATCGATTTTTTCACGGCATTGTGTCAGATCCATAGCTTTTCCTCCGTTCCGGGTGTATCCAGCCATGCGTCCAGCACGGCAATGGCCGCAGCCGCCTCGATGCACGGCACTGCGCGCGGCACGATACACGGGTCGTGCCGTCCTTCGACTGCAAGCGTCGTATCCTCCATTCTCGAAAGCGCCACGCTCCGCTGCGGCCGCGCGATGGAAGGCGTCGGCTTGAACGCGGCTCGGAATACGAGCGGCATTCCATTCGTGATCCCGCCCAGGATTCCGCCGCAATGGTTCGTTTCCGTAACAACGCGGCCGTTTTCCACGCGGAAGGCGTCGTTGTTCTCGCTTCCGCGCAGCTCCGCCGCGGCAAAGCCCGCGCCGAACTCCACACCCTTGACCGCCGGAATGCCGAACACGATCTGCGCGATGCGGTTTTCCATGCCGTCGAACATCGGCGCGCCAAGCCCGGCCGGAAGTCCCTCGACGCAGCACTCGATCACGCCGCCGAGGGAATCGCCCTCCGCCTTCGCGGCAAGAATGGCCTGCCGCATCTGCTCGCCCGCATCGTCGCTCACGACCGGGAGGGGCTTTTCTCCGACCGGCGCGTCAAACGCCGCCGTGTCCTCGATGCCGCCCACGCGGACGATGCGCGCCATGACCCGGACGCCGCGGGCCTGCAAAAATTGCAGGCAGATTCCGCCCGCGATGCACAGCGGCGCGGTCAGCCGTCCGGAAAAATGCCCGCCGCCGGAGGCGTCCTGATGGCCGCCGTAGCGGACGTTCGCCGTATAGTCCGCGTGACCGGGACGCGGCACGCTTTGCAGCGCCGCATAGTCCTGCGGACGGACATTCGTATTCCGAATGACTGCCGTCAGCGGCGCGCCGCAGGTGACGTTGTTTACAAGTCCGCAGAGGAACTCCGGCGCGTCGGCCTCCTTCCGGGGCGTTGCAAGCGGCCCGCCGCCCGGCGCGCGCCGGGCCAGAAAGCGCCCCAGCGCCTCCATATCGACCGGAAAGCCCGCCGGAAAGCCGTCCATCGTCACGCCGATGGCGGCAGAATGCGACTGGCCGAAGATGGTCACGGTCAGATTTTTCCCGTAGCTGCTGCTCATAGCGTATCTCCCTTCAAATGCTCCCAGTCCGCCCAGAAGCGCGGATAGGATTTTTCGACGCTTTCCGCGCCGGTCACTGTCACCGGCCCGGTGCAGAGCGCGGCGGCTGCCGCCGCCGACATGGCGATGCGGTGATCTCCGCAGGCGCTGACCGTTCCGCCGGTCAGGCCCTGTCCGCCCTTGATGATAAGCCCGTCCGGCAGCTCCGTGACCGGACAGCCGAGCCGCCGGAGCAGCTCCGCCGTGCTTTGCAGGCGGTCGGACTCCTTGAGCCGGAGCCTCACGGCATTTTCGATGACCGTCTCGCCCTGCGCGCCAGCCGCCGTCACGGCCAGCACGGGGATCAGATCCGGGATCTGGGCGGCATCGATGCGGATACCGCGCAGTGCGCCCCCTCTGACCGTGACGCCCGTGCCGGATATCTCGGCCTGCGCGCCGAAGCGGCGCAGAATGTCCAGAACGGCGCTGTCGCCCTGCGCGGTCGGCAGGCGCAGTCCCTCCACGCGCACGCCGCGCTCTGAAAACGCGCCCGCGCACAGGAAAAACGCCGCATTCGACCAATCGCCCTCCACCTCCGTCTCTCCGGGCAGCGCAAATCGCTGCCCGCCCGGGATGCGGAAGCCGTCGTGTATTTTTTCGATCCGAACGCCCGCGAGGCGCAGCGCGTCCAGCGTCATATCGACATAGCCCGCCGATTGCAGCTCCCCGGCGATGTGCAGTGTGCTGCCGCCCGGAAGACGCGGCAGCGCCATCAGCAGGCCGGAGATATACTGCGACGAAACGCCGCCGGGAAGCGTATAAGCTCCGCTTTGGAGCTGCCCCCGCACATACAGGAGCGCGCCTTCCCGCCGGAGCGTCATACCGTGCGCCGTAAGCTCCGCGTCCAGCGGTGCAAGCGGGCGCTCCGGGAGCCGCCCCTCCATACGGAACACAGCCTCCGCGCCCAGCGCGCCGCAGACCGGCAGCAGGAAGCGCAGCGTGGAGCCGCTCTCTCCGCAGGAAAGCGTTCTTTCTCCGGTCACGCTTCCCCGCATGGGTATGATCTCCAGAAGTCCGTCCGCACAGGCTATCTCCGCGCCCAGCGCGCGCAGACAGCCGATCGTCGCGTCAATGTCCTTCGAACGTCCGTCCAGCCGCAGCCGTACCGGCGCATCGCCAAGCGCTGCGCAGATCAGCAGCCGGTGCGCCTGCGACTTGGAGGCCGGAATGCGGATCTGTCCGGAGCGCGCTCCGGGCGTGAGCGTCACATTCATATCGCGCCTCCGTCGCGCAGCCAGCCGGAAAGCTCGTCCACGCCGACCGGCAGAAGCCTGCACGCGCCGATATCCGTCGGAACGACCAGATTCAGCCTCGTCCCGAAGATCTTTTTGTCCGCGCTCAATGCGCCGAGCAGCATATCCGCCGGATATGGGCACTCGGTCGGGAGGCCATAGCGCTGAAGCAGCGCGATCACCGCGTCGCGCGTCTCCGCGCTGCACAAGCCGCGACTGCACGCGGCGCGGAGGATCATGGCCATGCCGATAGCGACCGATTTTCCGTGCGAAAGCGTAAAGCGGCTGGACGCCTCAACGGCGTGGCCGAAGGTATGGCCCAGATTGAGCATCTGCCGCGCACCGCGGTCAAGCTCGTCGCTCTGGACAAAGTCCCGCTTCATCTCCACGCACCGCGCCGTCACCTCCTCCAGCCCTTTGCCGGAGGGAATGTCCGCCAGAAGCGCAAACAGCTCCCGGCTGCCCAATACCGCGTATTTGATGACCTCCGCGCAGCCGTCGAGGAAAATTTCGCGCGGCAGAGAGTCTAATGTATCGAGATCGCAAAGCACCAGCTCCGGCTGGTAAAACGCGCCCGCGAGATTCTTCCCCGCCGGAAGATCGACCGCCGTCTTTCCGCCGACGGAGGAATCCACTGCCGCCAGAAGCGTCGTCGGCAGCTGCACGAACGGGATACCGCGCAGATAGGTCGCCGCCGCAAAGCCGCCGAGGTCGCCGGTCACGCCGCCGCCGAGCGCTATGAGCGCGTCCGCGCGAGTCACGCGGTTTTCTGCGAGAAAATTCAGAATTTTTGCATATTCCAGAAGATTCTTCGATTTTTCTCCGTGTGGGAACACATAGCAGACGGTGCGGACGCCCGCCGCCTCCAGCGACGCGCAGACGCGCTCGCCATAGAGCGCATAGACCGTATCGTCCGCAACCACCGCCGCGCTCGCGCAGCGCACCCGCTCCGCGATCTGTCTGCCGCAGTCGTCCAGCAGTCCGCGCCCGATGCGCACATCGTAGCTTCTGGATGCGTCAATGTGAACGGTTTTCATCGGCCGTCCACCTCCTCCTTGCGTTTTTTGCCCTCCTCGAGCAGGCGCGTCAGCTCCGGGAGATCGTTTTTCTCCAGCGCGGCGCGGTATTCCCGCAGGCTCTCCATCAGCCAGCCCAGCTCCCGCAGCAGGCAGTCGCGGTTCTCCAAAAACAGCTCCGCCCACATCGGCGCATTGAGCCACGCGACGCGCGTCATGTCCTTGTAGCTTCCCGCCGAGAAGCCCTTGTGCTCTGCGGCGGTCGGGCTTTTTATGTAGGCGTTGGAGATCAGATGCGGCATCTGCGAGGTAAAGGCGATCATTTCATCATGTGCCTGCGCCGTTGTGACGGAGATGTGTCCGAAGCCCGCCGGGGCCAGCAGCTCCTTCACGCGCTGCAAAAGCGCGATATCGTCAAATGACGGCGGAACCAGCACCATCGGCGCGTTGTGGTAGAGATTTTCCCGGGCGTATTTGAAGCCGGAATGGTGGCTGCCCGCCATTGGGTGGCCGCCGAGATAGGTGAAGCCGTACTGCTCCGCGACCGGGAACAGCGCCTCACAGACGACGCGCTTTGTGCCGCAGCAGTCGATGACGACGGGCTTTTCGCCAATGTGCGGCGCCAGCCCTGTCAGCTCCGCAATGGCCGCCTCCGGACAGATGCAGGCTAAGATCAGGTCGCACTGCGCGGCATTCTCCGCGCCGAGCGTCCCATCCACCGCGCCGGACATCTGCGCAAAGCTCAGGATCGCCGCATCCCTGTCCGCCGCCAGAACCGTCCAGCCCGCGGCATGATACGCCTTTGCAAACGAGCCGCCGATGAGTCCGAGGCCCAGAATTCCGACCGTGCTCATACGATCGCCTCACGGACGCGGCGGACCTTCTCGCTGAGCGCGGAGAACTGCTCCGGCGTCAGCGACTGCGCGCCGTCGCAGAGGGCGTGCATGGGATCGTTGTGTACCTCGATCATGAGGCCGTCCGCACCGCAGGCCGCGCCTGCCAGCGCCATCGGCGGTACGAGCGACGCAATGCCCGTCGCGTGACTCGGATCGACGATCACCGGCAGATGGCTCAGCTCATGGAGCATCGGCACCGCCGACAGATCGAGCGTATTGCGGGTGTAGGTCTCAAACGTGCGCACGCCGCGCTCACAGAGAATGACCTTTTCGTTGCCGCTGGCCATGATGTATTCCGCGCTCATGAGCAGCTCCTTCATCGTGTTTGCAAGGCCGCGCTTGAGCAGGATCGGCTTGTCCAGCCTGCCAAGCTCCATCAGGAGGTCGAAGTTCTGCATATTCCGCGCACCGACCTGGATCACGTCCACATCCTCGAACAGCTCCAGCGTGCTGACGCTCATGATCTCCGTGACGATGGGAAGTCCGGTCTCCTGCCGCGCGATCTTCAGCAGCTCCAGTCCCTCGGCCTTCAGCCCCTGAAAGGCGTAGGGCGAGGTACGCGGCTTGAACGCGCCGCCGCGCAGCAGGTTCGCGCCCGCCTTTTTGACGGCCTGCGCCACCGAGACGATCTGCTCCTCGCTTTCCACGGAGCACGGCCCCGCGATCATGCAGAAATTACCGCCGCCGATCTTTACATCGCCCACCTCAATGACGGTGTCCTCCGGGTGGAACTTCCGGTTGCAGCATTTGAACGGGTCGCTGACCTGCTTGACCGATTCCACGATATCCAGGCTGCGGATGAGATCCATATCTACACGGCTCGTATCGCCGATCAGGCCGAGCACGGTATGATACGCGCCGACGGAGACATGCACGCCGAGCTGCTGCGATTGCAGCCAGTCGATCAGCTGGCGGCGCTTTTCCTCTGAGGTGTTGTGCTTGAGTATGACGATCATGGGATTTTTCCTCCAGACAGAAAATAAAAAAGCGGCACAGCGTAATCTGTGCCGCAAAAAATTCGATGGAGCTTTTTACGCATCACAAATTACCCTTACTATGCAAGCACAGTAAAGTAAAAATAAGCGTATGCGTAGGAAGCGTTGTAAAGCATATCGATATGCCTTTCTGTATCGGATTTGGTATCATTCTATAGCGCCTGCCCGCAAAAGTCAATGCCCGGCGGCAAGAAAATTCCTTCCTGCGCTTTCCTTTCCGCCGCGCGGTTTTACAACGATTTTACAATACCATGTCGCTGGATTTGATATTTCCCTGTTAAGCTAATGTCAGATAATAAGTGATCATGGGAAATGAGGAAAAATTGTATGGATATTTTTAATTTTTTGACAATGATCGGCGGCCTTTGCCTGTTTCTGTTCGGCATGAACCTCATGGGACAGGCGCTGGAACGCCGCGCGGGCGGAAAGCTCCGTGAGCTGCTTGGAAAAATGACCGGAAAGGTCATGGCGGGCTTTCTGACGGGTCTCGGCGTAACGGCCATCATTCAAAGCTCGTCCGCAACGACTGTCATGGTCGTTGGCTTTGTAAACTCCGGGCTTATGACGCTCCGGCAGGCCATCAACGTCATCATGGGTGCCAACGTCGGCACCACGGTCACGGCATGGCTGCTCAGCCTCGGCGGCATCGACAGCAGCAGCGTCTGGGTGCGTCTGCTCAAGCCGACCTCCTTTACGCCGGTGCTCGCGCTCATCGGCATCATTCTCTACATGTTCTGCAAGGACAGCCGCAAAAAGGACACCGGCATGATCCTGCTCGGCTTTGCCACGCTGATGTTCGGCATGGACACCATGAGCAGCGCGGTCTCCGGGCTGAAAAACGTGCCGCAGTTCGTCGATCTCTTCCTTGCCTTCCAGAATCCTGTGCTCGGCGTGCTCGCCGGAGCGGTTCTGACCGCGATCATCCAGTCCAGCTCCGCCTCCGTCGGCATTCTTCAGGCGCTGGCCATGACCGGAGCCGTCAGCTATGCCGCCGCCATCCCCATCATCATGGGTCAGAACATCGGCACGACGGTCACGGCCATGCTTTCCTCGATCGGCACCAATAAAAACGCCCACCGCGCGGCGGTGGTGCATCTGATGTTCAACGTGATCGGCGTCGTGGTCGTTCTGACGCTCTTCTGCCTTGTCAAGCTGATCTTCGCGCCGGAGATCTTCAACGAGCCTGCGACCATGTACGGCATCGCGCTGGCGCACTCCGCCTTCAATATTCTCTGCACAGCCATGCTTCTCCCGGCGGGCGGCTGGCTCGAAAAGCTGGCGATCCGCATGGTGCCCGACAAGGGCGGCGCCGAGGCCGTTTCCGAGCTGGACGAGCGTCTGCTCGCAACGCCGTCGCTGGCCCTCCAGCGCAGCCACACCGTCGCCGCCGAGATGGCGGAGCGCTCCATCCGGGCGATGCAGAACGCGCTGCTCTCTATCTCCGCCTATACTCCGGAGCTGGCGCAGAGCATCCGTGACGACGAGGATGCCTGCGACCACTATGAGGACATTCTCGGCACCTATCTGGTCAAGCTCAGCGCCCGGAAGCTCGGCGAAAACGAGAGCGAGGAGGCCACAGAGCTTCTCAAGTCCATCGGCGACTTCGAGCGTATCTCCGACCACGCCGTCAACATCCTCGGATCCGCCGAGGAGCTGCGCGATAAGAAGCTTTCCTTCTCCGACAGCGCCAAGGGCGAATTTGAGACGCTTGCAAATGCACTCCGTGAAATTCTCGCGCTTTCTCTGCGTGCATTCTCCACCGGCGATATCGCCGTCGCTTCGGAGGTTGAGCCGCTCGAGCAGGTCATCGATCTGCTCAAGGAGCAGATGCGCACGCGCCACATTCTCCGGATGCAGCAGGGCAATTGCAGCATCGAGGCAGGCTTCGTCTGGTCGGATCTCCTGACCAATCTCGAGCGCACCTCCGACCACTGCTCCAACATCGCCGGGTGTATCATTGACACCGCGCAGCACAATCTGAACCTGCACGAGACTTTGCGCGCCACCAAGCTCACCAGCGAGAGCTTCCGCGAAAAGTTCACGCAGTACGCGCACAAGTATTCCCTTCCGAATTCTGCGGAAGCCTGACGGCGTACCTTCCATCTCCAAATATATACAAAAGTCCGGCAGGCTTTGGCCTGCCGGACTTTTCTTTCTTCACAATCGTTCAGAGGCCCGGCGCAGGGCCGGGCCTCCTTCGTATTCCATTTCGGCATTGCTGCGGAGCAATACTTCCGCCGCTGCATTCTGTCCGCTTACGGCTTGAGGACGTTCTCGCAGAACCGGTGCAGGATCGCCGCGACCTGTGCGCGGGTCGCCTTCGCGCCCGGCGTCAGCCTGCCGTCCGCGCCATGGATGATCTGCGCGCCGCAAGCCCACTGCATGGCGGGAACGGCGTATTCGGAGATATCCAACGCATCGTCATAGCTGAGGATATTGGTGTTCTCACCCACGCTCACGTCCTGTCCTCTGTTCTTTGCGTAGCGGTACAGGATCGCCGCCATCTGTTCGCGTGTGATCTGATCGTCCGGCCCGAAGCAGCCGTTGCCGTAGCCCTTGACGATTCCATTTTCCGCCGCCCAGACGATCGCCCTTTCATAGTAGGCTCCCGCCTTCACATCCGTGAAGGGGCAGGCTTCAAAGACTGCGGGCTTCCCCTCCATGCGGTAGAGAATCGTCACGATCATGCCGCGCGTTGTGGAAATGTAGGGGCTGAAGGTGGTTTCCGACGTGCCGTTCATCAGGCCGTTTTCATAGACATAGGCCACGTCGTCATAGAACCAGTCGTCCCCGCGCACGTCGATGAAGGGCAGCTCCGTCCGCCGCCATCCGGCGTATACCGTCACGTTTTTGGTCATTCGGACAGAGGTGACCCTCTCTGTCAGCATTCGGTCGAGATACCAGCCCGTGAAGCGATAGCCGTCCTTGACCGGCTCGTATTTGCTCAGGTCAATCTTCGTGTCATACGGAGCATAAACATCAGAGATGCGGCGGCTGCCGCCGTTGGTCTCGAATTTCAGAACATAGGCCGCGGCTCCGTCGAGCGGCGCAACGTCCTTCCGCTCCTGATGTCCGCAGACGGAGCAGGTGCGCTCCACGATGCCCCATACCTTTGCGGTCGCCTTGTAGATCACGACCCATTCGCCGAAGGCGTGCGGCTCCATCGGGACCGCGACAGCCTCGCAGCAGGTATAGCGCCCCTCATGCGTCGTCTCGGTCGTGACCCAGTAGATCGTGCCGGTGTGGTTATTCGAAGCCAGCGCACCGTATTCGCCGCCGCAGACCGTGCAGACAGCCCTTGCCGTACAGGTTGCCGTGCCGCCGGAGCAATTATCCGTCTCGGTGTGGCTGCTATCGCGCTTGCAGACGCGCGTGTGCGTGTCATTGCCGTTGGAGGTCCATGCACCCCAGTCGTGTCCGAGGACGTTTCCAGCCTCAAAGGTCGCCTCCGAAGCCGTGCCAACAGAGCTGAGACCGCAGGCCGCGCAGGACTTGTAATAAACGGCCTTTTCCGTGCAGGTCGCACCGGATTTCAGATACTTCGCTTCCGCAATTTCCGCCGTGAAATCATGCGGCAGGAGTTCGCCGTATTCGCCGCCGCAGACCGTGCAGACGGCTTTTGCCGTGCAGGTCGCCGTGCCGCCGGAGCAGCTGTCCGTCTCGGTGTGGCTGCCGTCGCGCTTGCAGACGCGCGTGTGCGTGTCGTTGCCGTTGGAGGTCCATGCGCCCCAGTCGTGTCCGAGGACGTTTCCGGCCTCAAAGGTCGCTTCAAATGCCGTACCCGCAGAGCTGAGGCCGCAGGCCGCGCAGGACTTGTAATAGACCGCCTTTTCCGTGCAGGTCGCACTGGATTTCAGATACTTCGCTTCCGCAATTTCCGCCGTGAAATCATGTGGCAGGAGTTCGCCGTATTCGCCGCCGCAGACCGCGCAGACGGCCCTTGCCGTACAGGTCGCCGTGCCGCCGGAGCAGCTGTCCGTCTCGGTGTGGCTGCTATTGCGCTTGCAGACGCGCGTGTGCGTGTCGTTGCCGTTGGAGGTCCATGCACCCCAGTCGTGTCCGAGGACGTTTCCGGCCTCAAAGGTCGCCTCCGAAGCCGTCCCCGCAGAGCTGAGGCCGCAGGCCGCGCAGGACTTGTAATAAACGGCCTTTTCCGTGCAGGTCGCACCGG
>OMBN01000173.1_pt1 | contig 68501 bp, 69 predicted proteins | sample 1644891 | NCBI WGS metagenome assembly OMBN01 (sample SAMEA103958144, study PRJEB25191) | human gut metagenome | reverse complement strand
AATCTACATCCTAGCAATTCCAAAAGCGGTTCGGTTTATTGTTGCTCCAAATCAATATAAAATTTTTCCTAAAGGACATAGCATGGTTTATTTTTGCTATGTCCTTTCTTTCGACAATCTGATATATTTGGTATATAAATTTAGAAAAAAATTTTTTGAAAAAAGTGTAAGATTATGGTTCAGAAGTTGCCTATATAGGTGTAAGGGAAAAAATCAGAAAGGAGGATTGAGTATGAACGACAAAGACATTATTCAGTTGTATTTAAATAGAGACCAGCGTGCATTATCTGCAACTACAAAGAAGTATGGGAAATACTGCACTTCTATTGCAAAAAATATCCTAGGTAATAATGAAGATGCAGAAGAATGCGTCAATGATACATATTTAAGTACATGGAACTCTATACCGCCAACTATACCAACAATTCTATCTGCGTTCCTTGGGAAAATCACAAGAAATTTAGCTTTTAACAAATACAAACATAATCATGTGATGAAACGTGGAAACGGAGAAATAGCAGTCGTTCTTGACGAACTTGCAGAGTGTGTATCTGGCGTAGATGATGTAGAGCAAGAAATTGACAGACGAGAACTTGTCGCAACAATCAATTCTTTTCTGGAAACCTTGCCACCAAAAAAGAGAAACATATTCATCTGTAGATATTGGTATTCTGACAGCGTTTCATCAATTGCAAGGCGGTATGAAATGACTGAAAGTAATGTATCGGTTACATTAAACCGATTACGTTCTAAACTTAAAGAATACTTATCGGAAAGGGGTTATGTATTATGAAAAAAGAAGATTTGTTTGATACTCTTGGTGACATTAACAATCAATATATTAAGGAAGCTCATATGAACAACAAGAGAAAAAATAATTTTGACGCTCATATTGATTATTGGGGCACTTATTCTTTTCGTTATAAATGATATGAGAAAATCAGGAAAATAAAGTTGAAATAGAGGATTTACTGACAGAAATGTAAAAAGCTTTATCAATAATTCTGTCAGTAAAAATGAGAGATAAGCAACATAATGTCAAAGAACTTTGTCACATTTGAAGGTTTAAATTTGGCAAGAAATCCTGTAAAATAAAGAAACAAAGAAGTTTTGGCTCGCAAATTTACTGACAATAAATTTGACTAAGATTTTTTCTTTTTGGAGCCTTTTCAAAATACTTACAATCTTGAAAATTGGAGAATTGAAACATGTCAATTACAAAAACACGTCCAGAGGTGCTTGCACCAGCAGGAACACTCGAAAAACTAAAAGTCGCTATTGATTATGGCGCAGACGCAGTATATATTGGTGGACAAGCCTATGGCTTACGTTCACGCGCAGGTAATTTTACTTTTGAAGAAATGGCTGAAGGGGTCGCTTATGCAAGTGCCCACAACGCTAAAGTTTATGTAGCAGCCAATATGGTGACACATGAAGGGAATGAAAAAGGGGCGGGCGAATGGTTCCGTACATTACGTGATTTAGGAATTTCAGCGGTTATCGTTTCTGACCCTGCTTTGATTGCCATCTGCGCTGCTGAAGCACCAGGTTTGGCCATTCACTTGTCAACACAAGCGTCTGCTACTAACTATGAAACCTTAGAATTCTGGAAAAATTTAGGACTTGAACGCGTAGTTTTAGCGCGTGAAGTTTCTGTAGAAGAGTTAAGAGAAATTCGTCAACATACTGATGTTGAAATTGAAGCTTTTGTTCACGGAGCCATGTGTATTTCATACTCAGGACGTTGTGTCTTGTCAAATTATATGAGTATGCGTGATGCTAATCGCGGTGGATGTTCACAATCTTGCCGTTGGAAATATGATTTATATGATATGCCATTTGCTGGCGAGAGAAAATCGATTACCGGTGAAGTCACTGAAGAATTTTCAATGTCAGCCGTTGATATGTCAATGATTGAACATATTCCTGATATGATTGAAAATGGAGTTAATTCGCTCAAAATCGAAGGAAGAATGAAATCAATTCACTACGTTTCAACAGTTTCTAACGTTTATAAAGCAGCTATTGATGCCTATTTGGAATCACCAGAACGTTTTGAAGAAATAAAACCAGCCTTAGTTGATGAATTATGGAAAGTAGCTCAACGTGAATTAGATACTGGCTTTTATTATGGAACGCCTGATGAAAATAAACAACTCTTTGGGGCTCGTCGTAAAATTCCTGAGTACAAGTTCGTCGGAGAAGTTGTTGACTTTGATGCTGAAACAATGGTAGCTACAATTCGTCAAAGAAATGTTATTACAGAAGGTGACCAAATTGAATTTTATGGCCCAGGATTCCGCCACGTGGAAACAGTGGTCAAAAATCTTCGTTTGGCAGAAACAGATGAACATATTGACCGTGCACCAAACCCAATGACCCTTTTACATATTGATGTTCCTTTTGCGGTTAAAGCAGGGGATATGATTCGTAAAAATGGCTCAGGTTTGATTAATCTTTATGATAAAAAAACAGGTCTTGCTAAAACAGTACGAGCTTAATAAAAATAAAAAGAGAATTTTTGCTGAAATTCTCTTTTATATCATTTTAGGACTGATAATTTCAGAATTGTCAAACTTCTATTTTTTATAAAATTAAGGCAAAGTGCTATAATCAAAGAAAGAAGATAAAGAAAACAAGGCTTGACTTTATTCTCTTTAAGTAGTCTTTAAAATTCATTTTATACAAAGGAGTCCCAATGATAAAAGCAATTGCCTTAGAAAATGTTTGGTTAAATTTTTCAGATGAAACAAAAGCGGCTTTCAAGAAAAATAAAGCTTACCAGTTTCAATTTAAAAAAGAAGAAGAGCTGACAGAATCAGATTTTCTGGAAACAGAAGTATTAGTTGGTCTGCCAAAGCCTGATTTATTAGCAAAATATAAAAATTTAAAATGGCTCCAACTTTTATCAGCTGGAACCAATGGTTATACTCAAGGAGCAAATTTTCCTCAAGAGGTAGTTTTGACAAATGCAACAGGAACTTATGGACTTACGATTTCTGAGCATTTACTAACAATGGCTTTCGTTCTTCTAAGAAAATTTGACCTTTATCAAAAACAACAAGAAAAAGAAATCTGGGAAAATATTGGTCAGATTCAATCTATTTATGGCTCAACAGTATTGGTTCATGGTTTAGGTGATATTGGAAGTCACTTTGCACAAAAGATTCAAGCTTTGGGAGGTCATGTCATTGCAGTCAAACGAACTGTTTATGGTGATGAAGAATTTGCTGATGAAGTCTATGCCGAAACTGACCTAGACAAAGTTTTACCGAGAGCTGATATTATTGCTTCAAGTGTCCCTGGGACCCATGAAACTTATAAATTATTTAATCAAGAAAAATTTGATTTAATGAAAGAAAATGCTATTTTCCTAAATGTTGGTCGGGGAACAAATGTCGATTTAGAAGCCTTGTGTGATGCTCTTGAGTCTAAAAAAATTGCTGGGGCAGGAATTGACGTGACCGACCCAGAACCATTGCCTAAAGGTCACCGGGCTTGGCATACAGAAAGACTATTAATCACTCCTCATGCTTCGGGCGGTTATACTCTTCCTGAAACATGGCGTCGCTTTATGAAAATATTGGAAAAAAATCTCGATGCCTATGCAAATGGTAAGGAATTGACAAATATTGTTGATATGAAAACAGGATATAAACGAAATGCTCACAAATAATATTTCAAAATCAAAATTAAGTGGAAAAAATATCGGTATTTATTTTGGAACTTTTGCTCCTCTGCATACGGGGCATCAGCAACAAATCTATAAATGTGCGAGTTTGAATGACGGGGTCTTGCTTGTCGTTTCCGGTTATGATAATGACCGTGGTGCCCAAATTGGCCTACCTCTTGAGAAACGATTTCGTTATTTGCGTGAAGCTTTTAATGATGAAGAAAATATTAAAGTTTCGATGCTTAATGAAAATGATTTACCAGAAATGCCTAATGGTTGGGACGAATGGGCAAATCGTTTATTTGAATTGATTCATCATAATACATTGGAGAGAGATTTATCAGTCACTTTTTATGTCGGCGAATTAGAATACGCAGCAGAATTGAAGAAACGATTTCCAGCTGACGGGAATCAATATGCTGTTGAAATTGCTGACAGACATGATATTTCACTATCAGCTACACAAATTAGAGAAAATCCGCAAGAACACTGGACTCACATTAATCGCGTCTTTAGAAGACATTTTTCGAAAATTGTAACCGTCATGGGTTCAGCTTCAACAGGTAAATCAACCCTTGTTCGCCGTTTGGCACGTTCCATTAATGCCCCGTTTTCAGAAGAATACGCTAGAGAATATGAAGAAGCTTTTAATATTGATGATGATGAGTTGAAAATGGATGACTATGCTCGAATGATTACAGGTCAATATGATGCAAATTCTCGCGAAGTCAATTCTCCTGCTAACCAAGGAATTGTCTTTTTAGATACTGATGCCATTGTGACCAGAGTGTACGCTAAATTATACTTACCTAGAGAAGATTTCGAGCAGCTTGAACCTCTATTCAAGAAAACAATTGCAGATGAACGAATGGATTTAATTTTAGTCATTCCACCAATTACAGAATATATTGATGACGGCTTTCGTCATATGGAATGGGAAGAATCACGTCATGAATTCCATGAAGAATTGATGCGTCAATTAGCTGAGTTTGGTTTAATGGATAAAGTTGTTATTTTAGATGACGAAGGAGATCACCGTGATCAGGAAGGATATTTAACACGTTATCATCATGCAATTGATGCTGTTCACGAATATACTGGTGTAAAAATTGACCGATTGAGCTATTAATTTTACTGACAGCTTTATTTAGAAAATAAAAAGTTACTGACAGATTTGTCAGTAACTTTTTTGTTCTTTATAAGAGCTTTTCAATCTTAATTAATTCTTCGTCAGTAAATTTCAAATGTTCTAAAGCTGCCACATTTTCAATGATTTGTTGCGGACGGCTTGCGCCAATTAAAGCAGAAGTGATGCCTTGAACCTTGTCATCTCTTTCTCGTAAAACCCAGGCCAAGGCCATTTGAGCTAAAGATTGTCCACGACTTTGAGCCAAATCATTAAGCGCTTGGACTTGTTCCAATCTTTCTTTCGTAAGACTGTCATCATGCAAAGTTGCATAATGAGGGTCACGCATTCGCGAATCTTCAGGAATACCATGTAAATATTTTCCGGTTAAGAGTCCTTGGTACAAAGGTTTAAAGGCGATTGTTCCTATCCCCGCCTCCGTCAAAGTTTCTTGCAAATCATCTTCAATCCATCGATCTAGCATTGAATAACGAGGTTGATGAATCAAGAGTTTAAAGCCTAACTTTTCAGCCGCTAAGACCGCAGCTTCGGTTTCTTTGGCGGAATAATTGGACAAACCTACATAAAGTGCTTTTCCGCTATCCAGAGCGCTTTTTAAAGCCCCCATTGTTTCTTCAATCGGTGTATTTGGGTCAGGACGATGTGAATAAAAAATATCAACATAGTCAAGTCCCAAGCGTTCCAAAGATTGATCAAGACTAGCCAGCAAACTTTTTTTACTGCCCCAGTTTCCATAGGGGCCAGGCCACATTAGATAACCAGCTTTAGTTGAGATAATTAACTCATCACGCAGTTTTTGGAAATCGTCTTTCAAAATACGACCAAAATTACGTTCTGCCGAACCGGGTTTTGGTACATAATTATTGGCCAAATCAAAATGAGTAATTCCTAAATCAAATGCCGTATGAATCATGTCTCTCGCATTTTCAAAATTATCTACCGAACCAAAATTATGCCAGAGTCCTAATGAAAGAGCAGGCAATAATAAACCAGATTTTCCAGCTGGACGATAAATCATATGGTTATAACGAGTGGGATTGGGAATATAAGTCATCACTTTCTCCTTAAAAATAGAAATATAAAACGATTTCAGGGAATTATAGCAAATGTAAGCGTCAAATGTTATAATTTTAGGATAGAAAACATTTTTTGATAACAACAAGCGAATCAATGGAGTAAAAATATGTCCAATTTAACCAATGCTGAATCCTATACTTGGCAAATTATTCAAGAAAACTATGAGAAAATTCCACAATTATCAATTTCAGAATTGGCAGAATTGGCTCATGTTTCTCTCTCAACTGTCAATCGAACAGTAAGAAAAAAAGGTTTTGAAGGTTATGGTGAATTTAGATATTCGATTCGTGAGAAAAAACTTCCTGAAATCAATGGTTTTTCCAAAGAAGTCTTGGGGGCTATTGCTAAAAATCAAGAAGAACTTTTGAAAACAATAGAAAATATCTCTGCTGAAGAAATTGAAAAAGCTGTGGAGTTGATTCAAGAATCAGAGGAAATCTTAATTTTTTCACGAGGCTTATCAACAAACGTTGCTGACGAACTGATGAAAAAGTTGCAACTTTTCCGTAAGCCCGTCAGTTTGCATGATGATTCAAAATACATGGCTTACTATGCCCGTTTTGTTAATGAAAAAAGCCTAATCATCGTTTTATCACTTTCAGGAGAAACAGTAGAAATTTTAAATGCTCTAAATATTGCCAAAGGACAAAATCCCAAAATATTATCCTTAACTGTTAATGCTAATACCAGTCTGACCAATCTTTCGGATATAAGTTTGATTGGATACAAGAGTAGTCTTGAGGTGAATTATTTTGATTTAGATGTTCATAGTAGACTCTCATTATCCATTTTATCAAGAGTTCTAATTGATGCTTACTCCATTTATACTTTAAAACAATAATGCTTCGATATCAAGTCATATCGAGCTTTTTTTTATAAAAAGAGCAAAATAGAAAGGGTTTCCAAAAGATAAGCTGAAATTGGAAACCCTTTCTTAAATCAAAGTGTTATACTCTAAATGTGAGCGATTTCAAAATGAAATTGAAGACTGTTTCGCTTTTAAAAACTTATCCAAAATAAAAGTTTTCCCAACCAAGGATTACTCGTTTCAAAAGGCAAAACAGTAGCTTTGTAGATTTACTTATGAATTAAGTAGATTTAGTATAAAGGAGGATCCCCATGAAAGAGGGAAAAATGAAACAACGTTTATCGTACGCTTTTGGCGCATTAGGACATGATGTTTACTATTATTCAATTAGTACATTCTTCATCGCCTTTGTAACGGCACAAATGTTTGCTGGCACACCACATGAGGATGCGATGATTGCTTTAGTCACTGGTTTAGTCGTTATTATTCGTTTAATCGAAATTATTTTTGACCCAATCATTGGTTCAATTATTGATAATACCCACACAAGATGGGGAAAATTTAAACCTTGGTTGGTTGTTGGTGGGATTATGTCATCTTTGATGATTATGCTCATGTTTTCAGACTTCTTCGGACTAGCAAAAAGTGATAATCGTACATTATTTGCCATTGTCTTCATCATTGCCTTTATTATTCTTGACGCCTTTTATTCATTCAAAGACATTGCCTTCTGGTCAATGATTCCAGCGCTATCAGAAAAAAATTCTGAACGTGAAACACTTGGAACTTTCGCCCGTTTTGGCTCAGCAATTGGTGCGCAAGGGGCAACTATTTTAGCGATTCCAATCACAATTTTCTTTACTAAAGGTGGACATGCTCAAGGAGCAAGAGGATTCTTTGCTTTTGGTGTTATTGCCGCTTTGGTCCAAGGAATTTCGGCTTTGGTAACCGCTTGGGGAACTAAAGAACAAAAATCAGTTATTCGTCAAGAAGGAACCAAAACAAATACATTGGATGTATTTAAAGCGCTCCTAAAAAATGACCAATTAATGTGGTTGTCACTTTCATATATTTTATTTGCCATTGCTTATGTGGCAACAACAGCAACTTTGATTTTGAACTTTACTTTTGTTATTGGAAATGCTAGTCTTTATTCAATTACAGGAATTGTCGGATTCATTGGTTCAATCATTCTCGTTCCAATGTTTCCGATTTTAGCTAAAAAATTTGGACGACGCAAAGTTTTGACTGGAGCAATCATTTCAATGCTTCTTGGTTATCTCTTGTTCGTTTTAGGAAGTTCGGTAGCAATGACTGTTGCTGGATTAATCTTCTTAACTGCGCCATATCAACTTGTTTTCTTGTCAGTATTAATGACAATTACTGACTCGGTAGAATATGGTCAATGGAAAAATGGAGTACGTAATGAAGCCGTAACGCTTGCCATGCGTCCATTGCTTGATAAAATTGCCGGTGCTTTCTCAAATGGTATCTATGGATTTGTGGCAATTTCAGCAGGAATGACAGGTTCAAAATATATCTCTGGTCACACTTACGGTGTGGCAACATTTAAACTCTACTCATTTGTAGTTCCAGCCATTTTGATGATTATCGCTTTAGCAGTTTATTTATTCAAAGTTAAATTGACTGAAAAACGTCACGAAGAAATTGTTGCAGAACTCGAAGAACGTTTAAAATAGGTAAATAATTTACTGACAGCTTTTGTAAGATAGAAAATAAAAAGATGAAATTCGTTTAAAAGGTCATCAGTAAATCTGTCAGTAGAATTTTTAAAATTTGATTAAAGGTCATTATAGTTAGGAAATATCATGGAAATTAAAATAAGAGATTTTGGCTTAGGAAGTGACTTAATTAGTCTAACCAATAAAGCAGGTGTCACAATTTCTTTTACAAATCTCGGCGCTCGGATTGTTGACTGGCAAAAAGATGGAAAGCATCTGATTCTAGGCTTTGATTCAGCTAAAGAATATTTAGAAAAAGATGCCTATCCTGGTGCAACAGTTGGACCCACAGCAGGAAGAATTAAGGATGGTTTGGTCAAAATTTCTGGAAAAGATTATATCTTAAATCAAAATGAAGGCCCTCAAACCTTACATGGTGGGGAAGAAAGTATTCATACTAAACTTTGGACATATGAAGTTACCGATTTAGGAGCTGAAGTTCAAGTCAAATTTTCCTTAGTTTCTAATGACGGAACAAATGGTTATCCTGGTAAAATAGAAATGTCAGTAACTCACTCTTTTGATGATGACAATAAGTGGAAAATTCATTATGAGGCCATTTCTGATAAAGACACTGTGTTTAATCCAACTGGGCATGTCTATTTTAATTTGAATGGTGATGCTAGTGAATCTGTTGAAAATCATGGACTTCGACTGGCCGCTTCAAGATTTGTTCCTTTAAAAGACCAAACAGAAATTGTTCGTGGTGATATCGTTGATATAAAAAATACAGACTTGGATTTCCGTCAGGAAAAACAATTATCAAATGCCCTCAATTCTAATATGGAACAAGTTCAATTAGTTAAAGGAATTGACCATCCTTTCTTGTTAGACCAGTTAGGACTTGATAAAGAACAAGCTCGTTTAACGCTTGATGATACTTCAATTTCAGTCTTTACTGACCAACCAAGTATTGTGATATTTACAGCAAATTTTGGTGATTTAGGAACTCTTTATCATGGGAAAAAGCAGGTGCACCATGGTGGAATTACTTTTGAATGTCAAGTTTCACCTGGGTCTGAGCAAATTCCGGAGCTTGGAGATATCAGCCTAAAAGCGGGAGAAAAATATCAAGCAACCACAATTTATAGCTTGCATATAAAATAAAGAAATAAATTTATAGGAGAGAAGAAATGTCTATAGTTGTAGAAAATAGTACTGTATTATCAGCATTAACAGAAAAATTTGCAGAAGTTTTTGGAGATACAAAAGAAGTTGAATACTTTTTTAGCCCAGGACGAATTAATTTGATTGGTGAACATACCGATTACAATGGGGGATATGTTTTCCCAGCATCAATCACAATTGGAACAACAGGACTAGCTCGTCTGAGAGAAGATAAAAAAGTCAAACTTTACTCAGAAAATTTTCCTAAATTAGGCGTCATTGAATTTGATTTAGATGAAGTTGAAAAGAAAGATGGTGAGCTTTGGTCTAATTATGTTAAAGGAATGATTGTCATGCTTAAAGGAGCAGGATATGAAATTGACAAAGGTTTTGAATTGTTGATAAAAGGAGAAATTCCTACAGCATCTGGCCTTTCATCATCAGCATCACTTGAGCTTTTAGTCGGCGTTGTTTTGGATGATTTATTTAACTTAAATGTTCCACGTCTTGAATTGGTTCAATTAGGACAAAAAACAGAAAATGATTATATTGGTGTTAATTCTGGAATTTTAGACCAATTCGCTATTGGTTTTGGTGAAGTCAAAAAAGCAATCCTATTGGACTGTAACACTCTAAAATATGAGATGGTTCCTGTTGAACTTCGTGATTATGATATTGTTATCATGAATACTAACAAACCGCGGGCTTTGACAGAATCAAAATACAACGAACGTTTTGCTGAAACACGTGAAGCGCTCAAAAGAATGCAAACGAGATTGGACATTCAATCACTTGGAGAATTATCAAATGAAGAATTTGATGCCAATACTGATTTGATTGGGGATGAAACATTAATTAAACGTGCACGTCATGCCGTTTATGAAAATAATCGAACTAAAATTGCTCAAAAAGCATTTGTTGCAGGTAATTTGACAAAATTTGGAGAACTTCTTAATGCTTCACATGCTTCTTTGAAAGATGATTATGAAGTCACAGGACTTGAACTTGATACCTTAGCAGAAACTGCTCAAAAACAAGCCGGTGTCTTGGGGGCCAGAATGACTGGAGCCGGATTTGGCGGTTGTGCAATCGCTCTTGTTGCTCATGACAATGTTTCAGCCTTTGAAAAAGCCGTCGGCCAAGTTTACGAAGAAGTTGTCGGTTATCCAGCAAGCTTTTACGTCGCTCAAATTGGTTCTGGTTCAACAAAGTTGGATGTTGAATAAATCAAATAATATTAAAAAATTTTTATGAGTGATTTAAGTGAGTTAACATTAAATTAGTGATAGCACAAATTCAAGCACTCAAAACTAAGTGCTTGAATTTTGTATTCATTTCCAAAACTCACTAATCAAGACAAAGCAAGAACTTTACTTACAGAAGTAAATTAGAAAGTATTTTATGTCAATTTATCAATCAATTCAAGATTTTATTAGTCTTGCTTTACAAAATGGAACGATTGAGCCACTTGATGAGCTCTATCACAGAAATCAACTTCTTCATTTTCTTGGTCTAAATGATTGGGCAGAAGTCGATAAAGAAGCTCACGAGAAAGATTCCTTGATTTTAATGGATCAACTTTTAGCGATTGCAAATGAAAATAATATGATTGAAAAAGGACAAGATGAATTTTATGAAGCTGCTCTGATGAATTTTATTACACCACGCCCAAGTAAAATCAATCATGATTTCTGGGAAAAATATAAAACATCTCCAGATGCAGCAACTCAATATTTTTATGAACTGGCACAGCAAGTGAACCAAGTAAAAACTCGAGATATTGCACGTAATATTGCCTTTAGTCATTTGACAAAATATGGAAAACTTGAAATAACGATTAATCTCTCAAAACCAGAAAAAGACCCCAAAGCCATTGCGGCAGCTAAATTAGTAAAGGTTTCCTCTTATCCAGCCTGTCAACTTTGTTTGGAAAACGAAGGATTTTATGGCATAGGAAATAAACCTGCTCGTTCTAATCATCGAATCATTCAAGTTTCAATTAACGGCGAAGACTGGGGCTTCCAATATTCTCCTTATGCCTATTTTAATGAACACTCGATTTTACTAAATTCTAAACATCAACCAATGGAAATTAATAAACGTGCTTTTGATAATTTATTGGGATTTCTAGATCAATTTCCTGATTATATGATTGGTTCTAATGCAGATTTACCAATTGTTGGAGGGTCAATTTTGACCCATGACCATTATCAAGCTGGCCGTTATGAATTTCCGATGGCAAAAGCAGAACTTCGAGAAGAAATTAAACTTCAACATTTTCCAGATGTTTCTTGTGGAATTGTGAATTGGCCAATGTCTGTTCTAAGATTATCAAGTAAAAACCAAGTAGAACTTTCAAAAGCTGCAGATGAACTTTTAAAAAAATGGCAAGTTTATAGTGATGAAAGTCTTCAAATCAAAGCTAAAAGTGCTGACGGAAAGTTTCATCATACAATTACTCCGATTGCTCGAATTCGAGAGGGGAAATATGAATTAGATTTAGTTTTACGAGATAATAATACAAGTGAAATTTATCCAGATGGAATTTTTCATCCACATCCAGCCCTACACCATATTAAAAAAGAAAATATTGGATTGATTGAAGTGATGGGACTTGCAATTTTACCAGCCAGGTTAAAGACAGAACTTTTGGAAGTTGAAAAATATCTCTTGAATCAAGAAAATGAGATGTCAGAAATTCACAGACCATGGGCTGAAGAATTGAAAAAGACAGAATATTTTTCAAAAGAAACAGTGCATGAAACAGTTCAGGGAGCAGTTGGAGAAGTATTTGAACAGGTGTTGAAAGATGCCGGAGTGTTCAAAGATAATCAAGAGGGACAAGCTGGTTTCCATAGATTTATTAATTTTATAAATGCTTAATCCTAAAACTAAGTTTAAAATTTATTGAGTGATATTAGCTATCATAATTGTTAGTGTTTCCAAAAAGTGATACAAATTCTCAATAATTTGATATAATGTATAGAAAATGGAGGTTTTTATGACAGTTGTAGTTCTTGGTGGAGCAGGATATGTGGGAAGCCATGCGGTAGACATGCTTCTTAAACGTGGTTATGATGTGGCAGTGGTGGATAATTTAGTGACAGGCCACCGTGAATCTGTTCCAGCAAATGTACGCTTTTACGAGGGTGATGTGCGTGATCATGCTTTCTTAGCTAGTGTTTTTGAAAAAGAAAATATTGAAGGAATCATGCATTTTTGTGCTTACTCTTTAGTGGGTGAGTCAATGCAAAAACCTTTAATGTATTTTAATAATAATGTTGGTGGTGCTCAAGTAATTCTAGAAACGATGGAAGAATTCGGAGTAAAACATATTGTTTTCTCAAGTACAGCAGCTACATTTGGAATTCCAGAAAAAAGTCCAATTTCAGAAAAAACACCTCAAAAACCAATTAATCCTTATGGTGAAAGCAAATTAATCATGGAAAAAATGATGAAATGGCAATCGCAAGCAACTGATATGACTTATGTCGCTTTGCGTTATTTCAATGTTGCTGGGGCTAAGGATGATGGTTCAATTGGTGAAGCTCATAAAAATGAAACACATTTGATTCCAATTATTTTGCAAACAGCACTTGGCCAAAGGGAATTCATTACTATTTATGGTGATGACTATCACACGCTTGATGGAACTTGTATTCGTGATTATATTGATATGGAAGATTTGATTGAAGCACACATCAAAGCACTAGAGTATCTTAAAGCGGGCGGTCAGTCTGACCAATTTAATCTCGGTTCAAGTAAAGGTTATTCAAATCTTGAAGTACTTGAAACAGCACGAAAAGTAACAGGTAAAGAAATTCCAAGCCAAATGGGTGAACGCCGTGCAGGAGACCCAGATGAACTAGTTGCTGATTCAACAAAAGCTGGTGAAATTTTGGGTTGGAAAGCACAAAATGATTTAGAGCACATTATTACGAACGCTTGGAAATGGCACCAAAGTCATCCAAAAGGTTACTGATAAATTATCTAAAGTTCGAAAAAAAGCTCAATTTTTTGAGCTTTTTTATATGTAATCGTCATGAAAATGTAATGATAATTGTGATAATTATTAATAAAAAAATTTGATATAATGAAGTGGATGAAAAAAAGACAGTTAAGAAGAAATAAAAATAAATTTAAAAGGCTTTCTCTGACTTTTATTGCTTTAGTTATCGTTCTTTCTGGAACAATTTTCGTCCTCTCTTGGTCGAAAGCTCAGCATTCACATGCTAAAAGTGATAATGGAACGAGTTTGTCAACGACAGCGGAAGTTAAGGAGAGTACTTCCTTAACTTCGAATTCGAATAAGCAAATAATTTATCCTACGATTTATATTGCAGGTTCAAGTGGCAGTGTTACACCAGTGGATTGGTTAGTTCAACGGCTACTTCCGATTGAAAATGTACCCGCTCATAAATCTTTGTCAATTACTGCAGATACTAATAAAAATAATATATTAAAAATTGAAGGACAAATTTCACAAGATAACCAGTATCCGATGATTGAATTTGGGACAGTAAAAGGAACTGACTCTGGTTCGATATATTCTGCAGGATTACAAAAAGTAGTATCTTATTTGATGCAGAATTATCAGATTCCTTGGATTAATCTCGTCGGTTATTCTTCAGGAGGGACCGGTGCTGTGTACTATATGATTGATACAGCCAATAATCCAAATTTCCCTCCTGTTAATAAATATGTATCTTTGGATGGGGAATACAATAAAGGAACTAATCTCCAATACGGAGAGAGTTTGACTAATGTCATACAAAACGGACCATTAATTAAAACACAAATGTATCAATACATCGAAGAAAACTATGAAAGAATATCTCCGAAAGTTCAAATGTTGCTATTGGAAGGAGATTTTAATAGTGCAAAGCAGACAGATAGCGCTATTCCTTGGGCAGATAGTTTTTCAATTTATCATCTTTTCAAGAACAACGGAAATGAAATAACTTCAACTTTATATCCAACTAAAACGAGCCATTCACAAGCTCCAAAAAATCCAACTGTAGTAAAATATGTTAAAAATTTTCTATACGGAACACCATAAAAAACTCGGAATTAAGATTCCGAGTTTTTTTGAAGAGTTTCATAGTAATGATGTTTTTTTTGTAAAATAAAATCTAAGTGACCTTCTAAATCAGTAATTTGTTGGCGTAAAATTCGCTCTTGTTCAACTAAAAGTGAAATACGTTGAATAATTGTTGAATCGCCTTGTTCTCTTAAGCGAGAATAATCTTGGATTTTTGCAAGAGGCATTCCTGTTGCTTTAGCTCTTTTGATAAAGTAAATCCATTCAAGGTCAGCTTCTGTAAACTCTCGATAATTACTAGAGTTTCGAGCAGGTTTTAATAAATCAAGTTCCTCATAATAACGAAGAGTAGCGATTGGAAGTTCTGTCAGTAAAGCTATTTCTGAAATTTTATAAGTTTTAGTCATTTTTTTCTCTTTTTCGCTTGCCCTCAAGTTAACTTGAGGGTTTATAATGATTTTATCATAGAAAGCTGGTAAATAAAATGAACAAAAAAGAAATTGGTTTAAAAAATTTAGCGAAAATTGACGGAGTAGCTGCTGAAGTTGTTTTTGATTCACTCAAAGATCTTGCACCAGACTTGAATGATATGATGCTAGAATTCGCTTTTGGAACGATTTATGAGCGAGGAGTTCTCAATTTTAAAGACCGTGAATTGATTACTATCACCAGTTTGTTGACTCAAGGAGGCTGTGAAAATCAATTGCGCGTGCATATTCAAGCTTCGTTAAATGTTGGACTAACGCAAGAAGAAATTATTGAAACTTTTATTCACTGTGTTCCTTATGTCGGTTTTCCAAGAGTTTTAAATGCTATCTTTGTTGCTAAGGAAATTTTTACTGACAGAAAGTAAAAAAGTTACTGATGAATTTTTGTCATAGGATAGCTGTTACTGCTTTAGCAGTTTACAGATATGCTAGTAGTTTCATCAGTAACTTTTTATTGCTCTTGTTCAATGGTTCCAGCATTAACATGGAAAATACTCAGATTTTCAGGTAAATTTTTAAGATGATCAAGAGTGGTTGTAGTTATAAAAGTTTGTGTTTTACCCAAACTTGTTTCAATCAAATCAAGTTGACGATGATTGTCTAATTCACTCATGACATCATCTAAAAGTAAAATCGGATACTCACCAGTCTCTTCAAAAATTAAATCAATTTCTGCTAATTTAATTGAGAGAGCAACGGTTCGTTGTTGTCCTTGACTACCAAAATCAGCAACATTGATCTCATTGATAAAAAATTGTAAATCGTCACGATGAGGGCCAACTGATGTTTGATGCCTAAAAATATCATGGTCTTGTCTGCTCAATAATTCTTTTGAAAAGTCAGTTTTCACATTTTGATTATAAATGATTTTTAAATTTTCTTTACCATGAGTAAGTTGCTCATGGATTTTTTTTGCATGAACTTCAAGTTTATCAATAAAATTTTGCCGCTCAAGCATGATTTTATTACCATGTTCAGCTAATTGTCCGTCAAGAACACTTAAAAAATTTTTATCAATTTTGTCTTTATCAAATTTTAAATAAGCATTCCGTTCTTTTAACGCACGATTATATCGCATGGAATCATAAAGGTAAACCGCATGAATTTGTCCTAGTTCAATATCCATAAATTTTCTGCGGGTAGCAGGAGAACCTTTGACCAATTCCAAATTTTCAGGTGCAAACATCAAGATTTTTAGTTGACCAATGTAGTCGGCTAAGCGATTTTCTTTGAGATGATTGGCTTTAGCAATTCTCCCTTTGGGACTTAATTGAACTTCAAGTGGAACAGTTGCATGAGCTTTTTCAACGACTCCTGAGACCTTCATTTCTTGTTGCGACCAAGAAATGAGCTCTTTATCGTGACTTGTTCTGTGACTACGAGTGAGTGCTAAAAAATGAATCGCCTCAAGGATATTTGTTTTCCCTTGAGCATTTTGTCCTAAAAAAATATTGAGATTAGGGTGAAAATCAAGTTTTAATTCCTCATAATTACGAAAATTTTTGAGTTCAATTACTTTGAGTTTCATTATTTTCTACCAGGAAAACGTGGCGGAGCTTTTTTAGCTGGTTTTGTCGTCTTGTTTTCCGCGTTCATTTTTTTCACAATAGCTTTAACACGCGCTTCTTCAACTTTTTCTGCTTCATGTTCTTTAATCGCATCAGCGTCAGCTTGCTCAAAAGTAACTTTTAAATCAAAAGTTGGAAATTCTAATAAATCTCCGTCACGGAGTTTTTTGCCACGACGATTTTCAGCTTCGCCATTATAGAAAATATTTCCTTCGTTTTCAGCAAGGAAAATTTTTGCTTGACCTCCTGTTGAAATTAATCCAAGTTCTTTCAAAACTTGTCCGAGTGTGATATATTCTTCAAATAAAATGTATTTTTTCATAGTCTTATTTTAACATAAATCTGAAATTTAGTTCATTGGAAATTTAGAAATTTATTGAATAAAATAAGGAAACTTTAAGATAAAAATTATTCGTCATTTTCGTTAGGAAATCTCACAAAATTCCTTCAGTTTTTGGTATAATAAAGGTTGCCTTAATAACTAGAAAAAGCTTGATAAAATAGGAAAGTGATAGTCAATTGACAGAAATTAAAATGGCAGATGGAGTGATGCTTCATCTCATTAAAGAAAGCAAATTTAAAACAGTAAGACTAATGGTTCGTTTTCGTGAAGAAATGTCAGCTGACACCCTTGGAAAACGTGTCCTTATTTCTAATATGCTCGAAAGCACTAATGCGGTTTATCAAACCGGAAAAGATTTTAGTCGCAAATTATCTGAAATGTATGGCGCTTCGTTTACGACAGGAGTGGCTAAAAAAGGGAAACAACATTTACTTTCTCTTAATATGAGTATCGTAAATCCTAAACTTGTTGATTTTGATACTTTGGGAGCAGCAGTCGATTTCTTGAAAATTGCAATTTTTCAACCCGATGCTGCTAATGGTCAATTCAATCCCGAAATTTTCAAAAGAGAGCAAAGAAATTTATTGCATTATTTGGCCTCAATGAATGATGACCGTTCTTATTATGCCAGTCGTCAGTTGGCTAATTTATTCTTTGAAGATGAAAATCAAGCACTACCAAGTGTTGGAACGAGCGAATTGATTGCCAAAGAAAATCCAAAAGCCGTTTTTGAATATTATCAAAAAATGCTGACAGACAATGCCATTGATATCTTTGTCTTAGGTGATGTAGATGAAAAACGAATGATTGAACGATTCTCAGACTTCAATTTTACTGACAGAGCTGTCAGTAAAGAAATTTTTTATCAACAATCACTGACAGAAAGCTCAGTAGTGACAGATGAAAAAGAGGTTGCTCAATCTATTTTGCAATTCGCTTATCAAATGCCAATTGCTTATGGAGACAAAAACTACCTTGCTTTGCAAGTGATGAATGGACTTTTGGGAGGTTTTGCTCATTCAAAACTCTTTACCAATGTTCGGGAAAAAGCAAGTTTAGCCTATTCAATTTCTTCAACTTTTGATTCTTTCACAGGTTTTCTAAAAATTGCAGCTGGAATTGACGTTGAAAATTATGAAGAAGCCAAAAGTTTAATCTTTGAACAATTAGAAGCCATAAAATCAGGAGATTTTACAGAATTAGAAGTTGAGCAAACCAAAACAATGTTACGAAATGCTTATTTTGTGGGGCAGGATTCGCCGTCAAACACTATTGAGCTAGAGTATGTAAAAGCACTTATTCCAGATAAATTTTTACCGATGTCTGAATTTTTAAATGCCCTCGAATCTGTTTCAAAAGCCGATTTGATTAGCGTTGCAAAATCATTAAATCTGCAGGCAGAATACTTTATGAAAGGATTTACTGTGAATCAGGAAAAAATGGAGGTCAGCCTTGAAAAGTAAGTTTTATGAAAAAATAGGTGAGAGATTATTTACAGATATTTTGCCTAATGGCTTGACAGTTTATTATCTTCCAAAAGCAGATTACAATCGAACTTACGGCTTGTTCACTACAAATTTTGGTTCACTTGATACAAGTTTTGTCCCATTGGGAGAAAGTGAATTTCAGACTTTTCCAGAAGGAATCGCCCATTTCTTAGAGCATAAACTTTTTGAAAAAGAAGAGGGTGATGTCATGTATAAGTTTGGAGCTTTGGGAGCTCAAACTAATGCTTTTACAAGTTTTTCAAGGACTTCATACCTTTTTTCTACTCGCGAAAATTCTTATGAATGTACAGAACTTTTACTTGATTTTGTCCAAAAACCTTATTTTACAAAAGAAAATGTTGAAAAAGAACAAGGAATTATTCAACAAGAAATCCAAATGTATCAAGATGACAGCGATTGGCGTCTTTTTGCAGGACTTTTGGAAAAAATGTACCCTGATTCTCCTTTAGAAGCTGATATTGCTGGTACACCGGCAACAATTAATGCCATTACGGCAGATGATTTGTATAAAAATTATGAAGTTTTTTATCATCCTAAAAATATGAATTTGTTCCTAACAGGTCCTTTTGATATTGAGATGATGTCAGACTTTGTAAGAAGTAATCAAGCTAAAAAAGACTTTGCTGATTTAGCAGAAATTCAAAGAAAAGAAATTAAAGCGAGCGAACCAATTTTGGGAGAGAGTTTGGAACTTGAAGTCGCCATGCCAAAATTTGCTTTGGGTCTGCGCGGTGAAGACCAACTTTCAAGTGACTCAAAGACCCTATTTAAATATAAATTAGCCAATCAACTTTTTCTCGATTTGCTTTTTGGTAGAACCAGTCAGCGCTATGAAGAGCTTTATAATTCAGGCCTAATCGACGATTCCTTTGGTTTCTCCTTTGATTTGGACAAGAGATTTCATTTTGCAGTGTTGACTGCTGACACAGAAAATCCGCAAATTTTAGGTCAAACTTTGCAAGAAGCCATAAAAAGTTATAAAATAGATAGAGATTTTAGTGAGGAACATCTCGACTTACTCAAAAGAGAAATGTTGGGAGATTATTTTAGTTCATTAAATTCGCTTGAATATATTGCGAATCAATTTTCATCAGAAATTTATGGTGACTTAACTTTCTTTGATTTCCCTGAAATTTTGAAAGAATTAAGTCTGTCAGAAATTGAAAAATTTGCTGACCAATTTATTTCTGAGATGAAAAAAGTAGAATTTACAATTTTACCTAAATAAATCCCTCTGTCAGTAAGACAGAAAAGCTAAAAATCTACTGACAGAAATTTAAGGATATCCGTAAGGGACTAAAGTCCCAACGGATATCCTTTGACAGAAATTCAAGCCTATTAAAATCTTTCTGTCAGTAAAATAAAAAGTCGCTCAAAGTTTCAGTGAAACTTTGTCAGCGCAATTTCTAAGGCGAGATAGTAAAAATCTCCAAAATAAACAAAGAACAGTGATAATTAACAATCGATGTGCAGTACAAAAATGAAGGGAGGATATGTTGACAATCAAAACAATCGGACAAGTCTTAAAAGAAAAGCGGACATCGCTTGGACTTGATCTTTCTGAAGCAGAACAATTAACTCAAGTACAAAAATTATATATCGTAGCACTGGAGACAGATGACTATAAAGCCCTACCGGGTGACTTTTACATTAAAGCTTACCTCAAACAATATGCAGAAAAATTGGGGTTGAATGCAGATAGAATTATTCAAGCCTATGATGAAGGCAAAGGAATCACAGTTGAGGATAAAGAGGATATCCTAGAAAATTATCATTTTGTGAAACCGAGTGAGCGAGTAGAACCTGAGGAAGAAGTGCCAAAAACATGGCGTCATTATGTACCAATTATTTCTTTATCAGCAGCGGCATTATTAATTGTAGTAGGTGTTTTTGCAGCGGTAATTATGAATAAACCAGAAACACCAGATTTAATAACCAATGATTATTCTTATTCAAAGAGTGAAGTTAGTACTTCTAAGTCTTCTACAAGCTCTACAAAACCATCAGAAAGTAGTACACAAGCAAGTAGTAGTACACCTGAACCAACAATTGCTATCTCAGGCTCAAGTTCGGCATTGATTGCCACAATTTCTAATATTTCTGACCCTATAAAAGTTGATTTTTCAGTTGCAGCAGGACGAACAATTTGGGTTGGCATGACGAATTCCAATGTTCCAGCAACTGGTCAAACATTATCTGATGGAGCCAATAGTCTGTCTGCTTTAGTGACAACAGGCGCAGAAAATTCAGTAATTACACTTGGAAGTGTTCAAGGGCTTACCATTACGGTTAATGGAAAAGCTCTTGATTTATCATCACTAACCACAACTGGACCAAATAAAATTACTTTACAAATTAATCGAACGACAAGCAATTCAGCTGCTCAATAAATAAAAGTTGAGGCTTATTTTAAGCTGTAAAAGGAGAACTATGAAAGAGAAATTACCCAATCAATTGACAATGGCAAGGATTTTTATGATTCCAATCTTTGTGATTTTATTTTATTTACCAGAAGGTGCACATTTTAATGGTTTTGTTTCACAAGACCATAGTTCAGTGATGTGGGTTATCGCAGCAATTGTATTTGCCGTAGCCTCATTTACTGACTGGCTTGATGGATATCTCGCCCGTAAATGGCATGTTGTCAGCAATTTTGGTAAATTTGCTGACCCATTGGCCGATAAAATGCTCAATATGGTTGCCTTTGTTGTTCTTGTTGGACTTCATGTTGTTCCAATGTGGGCTGTTGCAATTATCATTTGCCGTGAGCTTGCGGTTACAGGATTGCGCCTCTTATTGGTTGAACAAGGTGGAGTTGTTATGGCGGCTGCAATGCCTGGTAAAATCAAAACTGCCACACAAATGTTGAGCGTTATTTTCCTTTTCATTGGGAATCCCTTGTATATAGGAACAATCCTCTTTTATGTTTGTGTCTTCTTTACCATTTATAGTGGCTATGACTATTTTGCTAAAAATATGCAAGTTTTTAGAAATGCTGATTAATCATTTCCAAATAGAAAATAAAAAAATTCAAGTATTTCTACTTGGATTTTTTTATTTGGAGTGCCAGATATGGCACGAATAAAAGAAGTCGAAAAATCAGCTGTTATAATGATTTTGAAAATAAAAAAGATAAAACTCGATTGTAAATTTAGCAACAAGTAAACTCCTGCAATAGTAGAGAAAAATAGTTTTCAATTTTATATAAACAACCAAAATGATTATTTGTGTAACCTAAACTAATATTTATTGGATAATCCAATTAGAAAAAGGGAAGAAAAGATTATGAAAAAAGGACTAAAGTTCATTCTTATAATTATTTTTGCGGTGATTATCTACTTTGTTGTAAGTTTTACCTATAGCAAATTCAGTAATAATCCAACCCCTGAAAATAATTCATCAGTGGATATGAATATTGTAAAAAATGGTGATTCAATATTTTGTGATGAAGTAGAAGCTTCCACTTACCCTACCCTACCCAATGGGTGACATGGAAATCATATAGTTCAAATACAAATATTCAAAAAGCCACTCGTGCAGTTCAAAAATCAATTGTTACTACTGCAGTAGTTCTTCTTTTGGCCAAAAAAGGCAATGCAAGTTCTGGAGAAATTAAGACAGCCGTAGCAGCTGCCTTGACACCTGCCATTTATGATTATATAGCTGATTCAAGTAAAAATGTGTATTTTACAGGAAAAATCGAAGTTAGAATTGTAGGAAATACAGGGTTATTTTATAATCCTAAATCATATCAAACAAGAGTTACTATTACATCATATAAGGATAGTGCACATAAAAAACTTATAAAGACAGCAGTAGAAACTAGATACGGACATCCCGGAATGACTTATGGATTCTGAGGTCACAAGGCTCTATGATGCCGATTTGCATCATAAGTTTAAAAAAGAAAAAATACATGGGTTCACAATAGAAAGGAGATTTTTTGCACAAATGAACAGAAAATATTATTACAAAAAAAGTCTTGCGCCCTGAACCTAAAAAGGAGACAAGCAAATGAAAAAATTTAAAATTGGAAGCCTCATCGCACTACTACTGGGATTAGTTCTGTTTACAGGACTAATCGTTAATGCTGATGAATTCACAAATGTTGGAAGTCTTTATGATAAAGCTGTCAACGAAAACATTATTGACCCCAATCTTTATCCAAAAGCAAATTGGGAAAAAGACGAAATTTCTACTATGCGCCCCTCCTATGAAGAATACAAAAATTATGATTCATCAATCACTTATGAATCATGGTTAAAACTCAATAATTATGGTGTTATGACTGACACAAAAGAACCAGTCTTACAACTTAAAACCCCCGCTGAGTCAAATATTAGACTGAGAACGGCACAAGATAATATTGACAAATTCTGTCGTGATACCCAAGCCGGTGATATTTTAATCGTTGGTGGAGACTTTCCTACGGGAGTAATTGGACATGCAGCTATCTTAAATGCGGACGGTTATGTTTTAGAAATGCCAGGTGGGGCTAATTGGTTTTGGGGAATAGCAGATAATAATCGTCAACTCCCTAAAAGACAATGGATTACTGAACATATTAAAGAATGGACATCTGTTTACAGAATAAGAAATACTGGTTTAGCAAGACAAGTTGCTCAATATGCAGATACTCATTATTATTCTACCACTGGAAGTATAACTAAAAACATTCATATTGATTATAGAATTACCACTGATATTAAAGGAGTAAATCCTAACTATTGTTCAAAATTAGTTTGGCAAGCTTATTATTATGGCACTGGTGATTTACCGGTTATGTATGGGATAGGAAGTGGAGTTGTCGTACCGACAGGGTTACCCGCTTTATTTACCCAAGCATACGCTCCTTATCAGGTAGGAAGATACTAAACTATGACAATCAAAAAAACAATTCCTATTTTACTGACCATTTGGCTTTGGCTCTCTGCTCCCTTCTTTAGTCAGATTAGTTTTATGAATAAGTCTTTTGAACTTATCGGTAAGATGTTAAGTAATATAAGTCCGGTTGATTGGCTGGTGCCTGTCTTACTATTGTTAGGAATTCCCGCTTTTTCCTTTATCTTCTATCTTTACTTTTATATCAAAGAAAAAAATAATGATTTAAATCTAGTCTACCTTCTATTTGCTACGCTTTGCTTTTTAAGCCTTATGGTTTTCGGTGTTATTACATCAATAGGATTAGGCTATCTTTTATGATAAGGAGAAACCGATTATGTTTTTAGTGACTATAGTATTTCTAGCCTCAATCATTTTTGTAGCAGGAATCTTTTTTCTAATCGTTAAATTGGTATCCAAGATAAAAAAGTCGGACTGACATTGAATCGAAAGTAGAAGACCCTCTTCAGGGTCTTTTTATATCTTAAAAAACTGATTCAGGACTTGAAAACGCAAACAAATAGTTATATAATAAAACGATATTATTAAAAGAGTGATAATTAGATGAAACAAAAGTCACAAAATTATGGTACTTGTTTCAAAGAGTTGCGTCAACTGGCAGGTTTTAAATATAAAGATTTAGAATCAATTATTTCTAAAAATGGAATTGTTAGGTTTGAAAACGGGACTTCAAATATTTCATTTGAGAGATTAGCTGAACTTTTAAAATTTATGGGTTATACTTTGAGTGACTTTATGTATTTATCTGGAGAAAGTCGAGTTGATGAAGTTTATGGGGAAAAGTTTCATATCATTCGCTACCAGCAAGGCTATCGTGATGATTTTTTTATTCCAGTTGGCGTAAATCCTGTTCGTTTGAAGCTATTTGAAAGTGGAAAAATTTTGCTACCGTATGATGTGATTGATGCAATGCTTGGGCTCATGCATATTCCGGAACAGGATTTTTCTTATATTATCAATGGAAGTAAGGATGATTATTTTGTTCATTATATCAACTGGTTGGATAGGATACAGTTAAGAGAAGAATTTGCGGAAGCAGAAATGATTCAAAATGAAGCACACAAATATGCGAATAATCAAGAAATAAAAGGTAAGATACTTAAAGAAAATTTTGAAACTTTGAACTATAACAATGAGTGGCTTGAATTGCATTCGCAAGAAAGATTGACCAGACAATACACTGATTACCGTGTCTTAGAATTAACTGCTAAAGCTTGTCATCAAATATTAAATGATGAAGAAGTAACAGAAATTGGTGATTTTTTATTTGGAATCGAGCTTTGGCTTGAATATAGTTTAGGAATTTTGGCTTTAAATGCTTGGCAACTCCCTTACTCTTTAGTTTATGCAATATTATCAGATATTAATTTACATGAGAAAGAATATAAAGGAAAATTAATTTATCGACGTCGTATTGTACAGACTGCCGGGCGATATGCTATGACACTCATAAGTAGAGGGGAAACCCAAAAAGCAAGTGACTTATTATCAATGGTTCATCATTATGCAGAAGCACTTGATACACATGTCCAAGGACTTTATCGCTTTGCTTGGGCTTATTTAGATTATAGGAATGGAAAAATAGAAGGTCAAAAAGAAATGCTTAGAGTGATTGCCTTATTTGACTTTTTAGAAGTTCCTATTAGTCGTGATTTTGCTCAAAAATATTATAATCGCCATGTTCTTAATTTAGAAGAATCATAGAAGTTAAAATATTTTCTAAATCCTACAAAAGTTGCTTGCTTTGGCTCACTTTTTGCGTTACAATAATAGAAAAGAGAGTGAGTGTTGGTGAAAGCTCATAGGGTTTGTGACAGTGTTTATCGGTGATAACGTTATAATCAATCTGAGGCTCTGATTTTCTAGGAGCAAATTTAGGTGGTACCGTGCAATGATGCACCCTAGAGCGAGAAGCTTTAGGGTGCTTTCTTATGTAAACGGTATCTTTGAAATGAATGTTCAAACCCAATGAATAATCATAAAGATTTCTACTCCCAGTTAACCGAAAGGAAAAAAATGAAACTTCAAAAACCAAAAGGAACAGCAGATTTACTGCCTGCTGAAACTGCAAAATGGCAGTACATCGAAGAAATTGCTCGTGGTGTTTTCAATGATTATAATTTCAAAGAAATTCGGACACCAATGTTTGAAAGCTATGAACTTTTTAGTCGTGCAACAGGTGAAACAAGTGATATTGTTACCAAAGAAATGTATGATTTTGAGGATAAAGGAGGACGTCATATTGCGCTTCGTCCAGAAGGAACTGCCTCAGCTGTTCGGGCTTATATTGAGAATAAACTCTATGCCCCTGAAGTAGTAAAACCAGTGAAGCTATGGTATGACGCACCAATGTTTCGTTATGAACGTCCACAATCAGGACGTTTACGTCAATTTCATCAATTTGGTGTAGAGTGTTTAGGAGTGAAAAATCCAGCAGTTGATGTAGAAATTATTGCAATGGCTGACACACTTTTCCGCCAGTTAGGAATTACTGGTCTTAAACTAGCTCTAAATACACTTGGAGATATGGAAAGTCGCATGGCTTACCGTCAAGCATTGATTGATTATTTGACTCCTTTTGAAAATCAACTTTCAGAAGATAGCCGTCGTCGTCTCAATGAAAATCCTTTACGCGTTTTGGATAGTAAAGAAGCAGAAGACATCGCAATTGTTAAAAACGCTCCAGCTATTTTAGACTATCTCAATGAAGCTTCAAAGGCTTATTTTGAAGAAGTGAAAGCCTTGCTTGAATCCTTACATATTGAGTACACTATTGACCCAAATATGGTTCGTGGTTTAGATTATTATAATGATACAATTTTTGAATTTATTGTTGATTTTGATGGCAAAGATTTGACTGTATGTGGTGGTGGACGTTATGATGGGCTAGTTGAATATTTCGACGGACCAGCAACTCCTGCCTTTGGTTTTGGTTTAGGAATTGAAAGACTTTTGATGATTGCTCAAAAACAAGAAATTAATTTCATTCCTGAAGAAACTTTGGATGTTTATATTGCTGTAATGGGCGAAAAAGCAAATCTTGAAGCAACAAAATTAGCTGAAAGCCTACGTGAACAGGCCTTTAAAGTCGAACGTGATTTCTCAAATCGAAAACTAGGAGCGCAATTTAAAACGGCTGAAAAATTGGGTGCTGAGTTGATTATTACACTTGGAGAAGATGAGATTCGCACAGGTCAAATCAAAGTGAAACATAATCAAACACGTAAACAAGTAGAAACAACACTTAAAGCTGTTCATGAATCATTTGCACCGATTTTTGAAGAGATTTATGCGGATGAAGAACTTTAAGTGACTTAAAGCAGGGGTGAATTGATGACGGATTGTCCATTTTGTCAGATGAAAGATACAATCTTTGAAAATGAATTGGCACAGGCATTTTATGATGCCTATCCAGTCAGTGAAGGTCATATGTTGATTACGCCTAAAAGACATGTGTCTTCATATTTTGAGATGACCAAAGCTGAAAGAAAAGCAATTGAAGAACTTTTAGACTTATCAAAAGATAATTTAACTGAGAAATTTCATGCCGAGGCCTACAATATTGGCATTAATGTTGGTAAAGCAGCTGGACAAACTGTTTTTCATTGTCATGTTCATCTAATACCGCGGCATCATGGAGATGTAAAGAATCCAACCGGTGGTGTTCGTGGTGTCATACCTGAAAAACAAAACTATAGATAATAAAAAGAAAGAGGAGTAAAATTTTACTTTGTGTACTAGAAGAGTAAAATTTACATTTATATGAAACGTACAAATTACGCGGGAAATATTACAGAAGAATACTTAAATCAAACGGTTACGGTTAAAGGCTGGGTAGCCAAACGCCGTAATCTTGGTGGATTAATTTTCATTGATTTACGTGACCGAGAAGGGATTGTCCAAATCGTTGTCAATCCTGAAACAGCAGCGGCTGATGTGGCAGAAGCAGCTGATAAAGCACGCAATGAATTTGTTCTTGAGGTGACAGGTAAAGTTGTTGAGCGCGCAAGCAAGAATGACAAAATTAAAACTGGTGGTATTGAAATTGAAGCGACTGCCATTGAAATTTTGTCTACTTCTAAAACAACACCTTTTGAAATTAAAGATGATGTTGAAGTTCTTGATGATACTCGTTTGAAATATCGTTACCTTGATTTACGTCGTCCAGAAATGCTTAAAAATATCACAATGCGTCATGCGACGACTCGTTCAATTCGTGAATATTTGGATGGAGCAGGATTCATTGATGTTGAAACACCATTTTTAAATAAATCAACACCAGAAGGAGCGCGTGATTATCTTGTTCCATCTCGTGTTAATAAAGGTGAATTTTATGCTCTTCCACAATCACCACAATTAATGAAACAGCTTTTAATGACTGCTGGACTTGATCGTTATTATCAAATTGTTAAATGTTTCCGTGATGAAGATTTACGTGGTGACCGTCAGCCAGAATTCACACAAGTCGATTTAGAAACATCATTTTTGTCAGAAGAAGAAATTCAAGATTTGACAGAAGAGTTAATTGCTAAAGTCATGAAAGATGTGAAAGGAATTGATGTCACTTTACCTTTCCCACGTATGAAATATGATGATGCCATGAACTTTTATGGTTCTGACAAACCTGATACTCGTTTTGAATTGTTACTGACAGATTTGTCAGCACTTGCTAAAACAATTGATTTCAAAGTTTTCCAAGAAGCAGAAGTTGTTAAAGCGATTGTTGTCAAAGATGCTGCTGACAAATATTCTCGTAAGGCAATTGATAAATTGACAGAACAAGCCAAACAAAATGGGGCCAAAGGCCTTGCTTGGGTTAAATTTGAAAAAGGTGAATTTGCTGGTGGCGTTTCTAAATTCTTAGCAGAATCTACTGACAGCTTTGTTAATGAATTGAAATTGACTGACAATGACTTGGTGCTCTTCGTTGCTGACAGTCTTGATGTAGCAAATTCAGCTCTTGGTGCGCTTCGTTTAACGATTGGTAAACAACAAGGATTGATTGATTTCCGTCAGTTCAATTTCCTTTGGGTCATTGATTGGCCTATGTTTGAGTGGTCAGATGAAGAAGAGCGTTATATGTCTGCTCACCATCCATTTACTTTACCAACGAAAGAAACACAAGCTTTTTTATCTGCTGACGGACATAGCAAAGATTCTGATTTGAAAAAAGTTCGTGCCCATGCTTATGATATTGTTTTAAATGGTTATGAACTTGGTGGAGGGTCATTAAGAATTAATACCCGCCAACTTCAAGAAGAAATGTTGAGCGCTCTTGGCTTTAAATTAGAAGATGCAAACGAACAATTTGGTTTCTTGCTTGAAGCACTTGATTATGGTTTCCCACCACATGGCGGTTTGGCGCTAGGTCTTGACCGTTTCGTAATGTTGCTTGCTGGAAAAGACAATATCCGTGAAGTAATTGCTTTCCCTAAAAATAACAAAGCCTCTGACCCAATGACACAGGCTCCATCCATAGTTGCTGAAAAACAACTGGAAGAATTGAGTATTAAACTTGCAAACAAAGATCAATAAAATTCTCGGCGGCCTTCTAGATAGAATTGGACTTTATCAAGTTTTAAAATCTATTGGCGCTGAAAAAATGGCAAATAAATTTTCGGCAGCAGTTGTTTATGCTGTCTTCTCATCATTCGCATTGAACTTTTTCTATCAGCCAGGACATGTGTATGCTTCTGGTGCGACGGGGGCAGCTCAGGTTGTTACTGAATTAGTAGCAAGAATAAGTGGTCATAATATCTTACCTATTTCTGCTTCTTTGATATTAGTAAATGCGCCACTTTTCATTCTTGCTTGGCGAGGAATAGGCAAACAGTTCACCGTTTATACAGTGATTACAGTTGTTATGAGTTCAGTTTTCATTCATTTTATTCCAGTGACGTCCTTAACTCATGAGCCAGTTATTAATGCTGTCTTTGGTGGGGCAATTATGGGATTTGGTGTTGGGAATGCAATGAAATCTGGGATTTCTTCTGGAGGGACTGATATCGTCAGCCTCTATATGCGTAAGAAAACAGGAAGAAGTGTTGGAACTTTGGCATTTCTGGTCAATGGTGTGATTATTTTTACAGCCGGAGTTCTTTTTGGCTGGGAATACATGCTCTATAGTTTAATTGCTATTTTCGTTAATTCTCGTGTACAAGATGCAATCTTTACAAGACAAAAACGTCTTCAAGTAATGATTGTAACTAAAAATCCAGAATTACTGACAAAGAAATTAGTGAATCGTTTTAAACATGGAGTAACCATTTTACATGACGCGGAAGGTGGCTATACACATACCAGTCAGACCGTCCTCATGACTGTCATTACAATGTATGAATATCAGGAATTCAAGGATATTATTCAAAAATATGACGAACATGCTTTTGTATCAATATCGGAGAATGTTCGAGTGCTTGGAAAATTTGCAGAAGTAGAAGACTAACTGCTTAGGTTTTACATTGAAAAAAGAAAGATAAAAGGGAGAAAGCCAAAAGGAGGACTTTCTCCCCTTATTATCTGAAAAAATAAAGGAGGAAATAAAATGAAAAGATTTGCAAGAGTACATTTTTTGTACTTGCTTGCCATCGCAATTGGTACTGGAATTTATGCTTTTGGCTTTGTCGCCTTTAATATGGCGAATCACTTAGCTCAAGGAGGGGTCGCCGGACTTTCTTTGATTTCTTATGCTTTATGGCATATTGACCCTTCTTATGTTCAACTTTTAATCAATATTCCTCTTTTGATGATAGGTTATCGTTTTTTAGGAAGAAGAACCTTTATTTATACAATTTGGGGAATAGTGAGTTTAGCTGTTTGGATCTGGATTTTCCAAAGGGTCAGTTTTACAATTAATATTGGAAATGATACTCTAATAGCCGCTTTACTCGCCGGAGTCTTTTCAGGTTCAGGAATCGGATTAGTCTTTCGCTTTGGTGGAACAACAGGTGGGACGGATATTCTTGCTAAGTTATTTCAAATAAAAAAAGGAATTCCTGTTGGGCGAATGCTTTTTATCTTTGACTCTTGTATTTTGGCTCTATCTTTAAGTTATGTTGACCTTAAACATATGATGTATACTTTGATTGCCAGCTTTATTTCAATGCAAATGATTAATTTGATTCAAAATGGTGGTTATACAGTTCGGGGAATGCTTATTATCACAAATCATCATGTAGAAGTTGCTAAAACAATTATTGAAGAAATTGGCCGAAGCGCAACATATTTACACGGTGAAGGAGCCTATTCAGGAACTTAAAAAGAAGTGCTTTACGTTGTTCTTAACCCAAGTGAAATACAAGAAGTAAAACAAATTCTATCGGTAATTGACCCGAATGCCTTCGCTTCAGTCATCAATGTTCATGAAGTTGTGGGAGATTTCTCTCCTAAACGGGGTAGATTTAAAGATTTAAAAAAATAAAATAGCTCATTGAGCTATTTTTTTTAAGATATTTAAGTTAAAAAGGGAGAAGTTTTCAAAAGTTGACTAAATTCTAAATTTAAACTACAATAGATTTAAACGTCCTTGCCCTCGGCAAGGATATTTCATCGAAATTTTTGAGGAATATTATGAAAAAATTATCTAAGGTGCATTTTTTGCAACTTCTTGCTGTTACAATTGGTACAGCAATCTATGCCTTTGGTTTTGTTGAGTTCAACATGGGGAACCACTTGGCTGAAGGTGGAGTCGCTGGGCTTTCATTGATTGGTTATGCTTTATTGAATATTGACCCTTCCTACACCCAGCTTATCTTAAATATTCCACTTTTAATTCTTGGCTATCGCTTTCTTGGGCGCCGAACCTTTGTTTATACAATTTGGGGAATCGTGAGTCTTTCAATCTGGATGTGGATTTTCCAACGGATTCCAGTCGCAATTAATGTTGGACATGATTATTTAATCGCTGCTTTGCTCGCTGGTGTATTTGCCGGAACAGGAATTGGTTTAGTTTTCCGTTTTGGTGGAACGACTGGTGGGGCCGATATTATTGCCAAGCTTTTGCAGATTAAGGCTGGGGTCGCTGTTGGGCGAACTTTCTTTATCTTTGATGCTTGTGTGATGTTACTTTCATTAAGCTATATTGATTTACGCCATATGATGTACACTTTGATTGCAAGTTTTGTGGCAGCACAAGTAATTAATGTGGTTCAATCTGGTGGTTATACGGTTCGAGGAATGCTTATTATCACGAATAACCATGCTGAAATTGCTAAAGCAATTATTGAAGAAATCGGTCGTAGCGCGACTTATTTACATGGAGAAGGGGCTTACTCAGGAAATTCTAAAGAAATTCTATATGTTGTTTTAAACCCTGGAGAAATTCAAGAAGTAAAACAAATTTTGTCTATTCTTGACCCGAATGCTTTCACATCAATTATAAATGTTCATGAAGTCATTGGTGATTTTACTTATCCACGCAGTCGTTATAAAGTGGCTAAAAAAGGAAAAAAATAGCTCCAGAGAGCTATTTTTTATTTTTGTCAGTGAAATTAATTATCTTGAAAGACTTGCGCCTTCAATTTCACCAGTAGATTTGACTCCTTCAACAGAAAAACTATCTGCATTGATTCCAGTTTTGATATTTTCCAACTGCTTAATTGTCTTATCTAACTGAATCAAGTTTTGAACATTGTATTCAAAAGTATAATTACTAATTTCTCGTTTTGCTTTCTTCAGGTGAATAATAGCTTTTTCGATTTCTTCAGTGGCTTTTGTTGTACGCATATAGAAAACCCTTTCTATTTTCGGAATTGTGTGAATATTTATTTCTATATTTATTATAACTAAAAAACCTGGAAATTTCCAGATTTCATATCGTTTTATTTGATTCCATTCACAAAATTATCGAGAATAGTGATAATTTCTGCTTGTGATTCTGCTTGATTGACAGCAACTTTTACTTTTGCTGCACGAGAAGCTCCTTTTAGGTAATATGCTGCGTGCTGACGAAATTCTCGGCTAGCAAGATTATCACCTTTTAATTCGACGAGACGTGCCAAGTGAAGTTTTGCAATTTCCATTTTTTCCGCAACTGTTGGTTCAGGCAATAGCTCACCTGTTCGTAGATAATGCTCGGTACGATGAAGAATCCAAGGGTTTCCAAGGGCTGCTCTTCCCATCATGACCGCAGTGACGCCTGTTTCATCAATCATGCGTTTCGCATCTTCAGGAGTCTTGACATCGCCATTTCCGATGACCGGAATATTGACATTTTCGGTCAATTTTTTGAGCCAGTGCCAATTTTCTTGAGCATTTCCTGTATAAGCTTGTGCTTTGGTTCGTGCATGCATAGAAACAGCCGCTCCGCCTCCCGCTTCAATCGCTTTAGCATTTTCAACTGCAAAAAGGTGGTCATCATCCCAACCAACTCGGATTTTCACTGTTAATGGTCTTGAAATAGCTTTAGAAACAGCAGAGACCACATCATAAACTTTATCAGGATCAAGCAAAAGACGAGAACCGGCTTCGTTTTTAGTTACTTTGGGTACTGGGCAACCCATATTGATATCAATAATATCAGCAACAGTATTTGCTTCAACAAATTTGGCTGCTTCAACCAAAGTATCTACTTCACCCCCAAAAATTTGCATTGAGAGTGGATGAGGTACCCCTTCAAAATCCATCATTTCCAAAGTTTTTTTGTTGCGATGTTCAATTCCTTTATCAGAAATCATTTCAGTTACAACAAGTCCAGCTCCAAATTCTTTAGCAGTAGTCAGAAAAGCTTTATTCGTAATTCCGGCCATTGGTGCTAACACAATTTTATTTTTTATTTCGATATCGCCAATTTTCCACGATTCGTTGTAAATTTTGTCCATAGTCATAAAGAATATTATAGCAATTTTTTGAGATTTCACAAGGTTTTAAGGCTTAAAAAGTTACTGACAGATCTGTCGGTGAATTCTGTCAGTAAGTTTTACTGACAAAAAATACTGACAAAATCGTCAGTATCTATTTTTTTACTAAATAATGTAATTCAACAAATTGTCCGTAGGTTTTTGTATCAATCAGTTGAAGTTTCTCTTTGTAATTTCCTGACGGAAAAAGTGGAATTCCGCCTCCTAGTAAAACTGGGGCAATGGTAACTTGTAATTCATCAACCCAATGATTTTCAAGAAAAAGTTTGATGACTTCTCCGCCGCCAACAACCCAGATATTTTTGTCAGTATCCGCAAAATTTACTGACAGCTCTGTCAGTTTTTCTTTGTCAATAAAAACGATATTGTCAGTAGAAGAAATTTCTTGATGAGTTAAAATATAAGAAGTTTTGTCAGAATAAGGCCACTGACCGGCTTGCTCTTTTTCTAACCAATCATAAGTCTTTTTCCCCATAATGATTGTATCAATACCACTATAAAAAGCACCATAGCCGTTATCACCCTCACCCTCAACATCAAAAAGCCATTGGAGACTTTCTTCTTTGGTGGCAATATAGCCGTCTAATGTAGAAGCAATAAAAAGTTTTACAGTCATTTTTCTCAATTCTATTTACTGACAGAATTTCTGTCAGTAAAATAATTAGTTATTTTACTTAAGGAGTGCTTTTAATTCATCTTCAGAATACTCATATTTGTTTTCACAGAATTGACAAATAATTTCAGCACCGTGATCCTCGGATATCATTTCCTCAATTGGTTCTCTTCCTAAAGATTTAATGCCTTCAAGGAAACGTTCCTTACTACAATCACATTTGAATTCCAAAGGAAATTCACCAAGATTTTTGTATTCCATATCGCCATAAATATTGTCTAACATCGTTTTTAATGGTTCTTCACTGGTCAGCATTGTTGCAATTGAAGGCATACTTTTGATATTATGTTCAATTTCGGTAATTTCTTCGTCAGTAGCATCTGGCAAAGCTTGCAACATAAATCCACCAGCAATTTTGACTGTATCTGAGTCTTCATTAAGCAAAACATTCACACCAACAGAAGAAGGAGTTTGTTCTGAACTTAAAAAATACCAAGCTAAGTCTTCGCCAATTTCACCAGTAATTAAATCAACTTGACCACTATAAGGTTGTTTAAGTCCCATGTCTTTGACCACAACTAAAAAGCCATTACCAACAAAAGGAGCAACTAATACTTCACCAGTTGAAGCTTTTTTATAGTCGAGTTCACGATTTTTGACATAACCTTTGACATGGCCGCGGCTATCAGCGACTGCGATGATTGGACCCATTGCCCCATCACCCAGAACTTTAACTGTAATTTTAGTATCACCTTTTTCATTAGCTCCTAAAATTTGTCCAGCAATCAATGTACGACCTAAGGCAACCGTCGAAGTTGGCCATGTTTGATGGCGTTCCTGTGCTTCTTTCACAGTTAGGGTTGAATCCAAAGCAAAAGCTCTGAAATGCCCATTTTTTGAGATTGATTTGATAATTTTATCCATGAGTCTATTGTACCACAAGACCCCAACTGACCTCAATAGAGCACAAAAATTGTCAATCAATAAATGATATAAAAGCAAGAAAAAACCTCAGATTTTCCTTTGATGTTTGAGAAAGCTTAAAAGTGTTTGTTAAGAATAAAGGATTTTGATAAACTAATAGCAGTAAATAAATTTTTTTTTGAACATATTATTACTAAAAACAACAAAAAAATGATAATGAAGATGAGAGAGGCCTGCTATGGAATTTGAAGATTATTTTAAAAATGATGAGTTAATGAACATTGTCAGAGAAACTGTAAAATTGGTCTTTCCTGAAGTACAAGAACGGATTTCCTATGGAATGCCTGCATGGTTTAAGGATAAGAATGTCCTTATTTATGCAAGTCCTCAAAAAAAGCACTTAGGAATATATCCCAAACCAAACTTCATTGAAAATAATAGTGCGTCTCTTAAAGAACAATACGAATGCAGTAAAGGGACCATAAAAGTCCCTTATGATGTTGAAACCAATGAACTCAAACGCTTAGTTAGTGAGATTGTAAAATGGAACTTGGGCCATTAAATTTAACTGATATTCTGATAATAAACTATAAAAATTATTTGTATTTGTAAATTTATGTATCCTGAAACCAATTATTAAAAGAAAGAATGTGAATTATGCGAACTGTACCACTTGGACCAATATTAATATTTATTGCTTTTTTTATATTAATTTATATAGGACTAGTCATAGCAATTATTTTAACTGCTTTTATCAATGCAGTTCGTAAAAATGAAAATGTAGATGAATCATTTTTAGATAGATTTGAACGTCTTAATAAAGAATATTTTTATACGATGTTTAAGAAAGGTTACAAGCCTAAAAAAGAAGCTTTGCCCGAATGGATTCGTTGGATTAGTAAGCCCTGAGAATGGTATTTTAAAATAATCATATGTAAAAACTTAATATAAATTAATTGAACAAATACAGAAGTAAAGGATAATAAAAATGGATATGAGAAGAGCTAAAAGACAGGTCACAGATATTGAGCTAATTAAAAAACTGGTTGAAGAAATACAAGTAGTTCGTCTGGCCATAAATGGAGAAATTTACCCCTATGTAGTACCAGTAAATTTCGGCTATTCTTGGGATAATAATGATCAACTAACATTGTATATTCACGGAGCAAAAGAAGGAAAGAAAGTATCAATGCTAGAAAAAAATCCTTTAGTTGCTATCGAAATGGATAGTCATCATAAGCTAATCGAAGGAAATAAAAATGCTTCAACTTATTCTTACGCTTATCAAAGTTTGATTGGTTTTGGAAAAGCAGAAATGATAGAAAATTTGGACGAAAAGAGGGCGGCATTGGAGCTTTTAATGGAGCATGCAGCAAAAGGAAAAGAATACGACCCCATGCCAGAAAAAATGTTAGAGCGAGTTGGAGTAATAAAAATTGAATTGGACTCATATACTGTAAAACAAAATATCCATCCTGAGGAAAAAAATTAGAAATTTTGGGGACCTATATTGTTAAGCTACATAAAAATGTTCTTTAAAAGAGAATGATTTTATATAAATTATGAAAATTTGGAGTAGAAAATGATTAGAAAAAAGGAGTGGGAGAAATCCTTTAAAAATGTAAATGGGCGTGAGCCTAATGAAGAAGACTATGAAAAGGCTCTTTCACTAGGATTGGTACGCGAGGAGTCTAGTGTTCCAAACTCTAATAAAAAAACAGTGCTTGTTTTAGGAACTGTTATTGTGAGTCTTTTAATATTTGCGATAGGAATTTTATTAACGATCTTTTTCTATCCCAGTCCAAAGAGTTCACAAGCAAGTTTTGCTAGTAGCACTTCTCAATCTTCCAAAAAAGAAAGGGAGTCTACAGATACTGGCTCTTCAATTAATTACAAGGATTCATCAAACTTATCACAAGAAGATCAGGAAAAACTTGAAGAAGGATATAAATCTATTGAACTTGAGAAAGAGGATTGGCATAGACAAATGTTGCGAGATATCATTACCATGTATGCTGAACCAAAAATAAGTTATAGTGACAGTCAGTTTCAAGAAACATATGATAGCGATTATAAGCAGTGTACAGAAGCGATTGAAAACAAAGTAAAAGAAATACTCCCTGAACATTTAAGAGCTTATACTGAGGCTCATTATGAAAATGGAGGATTAGGACTTCCTACTTTTGATAATATAATAAATGAAGCAAGAACATATTATAATTCAACCACTAAAAATTGGACATATCCTCATGATTCATAATTTTTCAATCACAAAATAAAAAAACAAATTTATATGGAATAAGAGTTTAACAACTAGGAGTAGTTATGAAAAAAATTATCTTATGGGGTCCTACTTTTCTTGTAATATTAACACTATCGTCATGCTCAAAGAATAAAAATAGCAAGTACGATTCAGTAATTTCAGATTTAAAATCAGAACTTGCTGTTAAAGGGGATTCGAAGCTTACTTTTGATAATTATGAATGGAGTTATAAAGTCGTTCATAATGTGACAAATGCAGATATTTCTAAAGGAGATATGATTGAAGTTTATCCAAAAAAAGAAAGAGATTCAAAAAGGCTATTTAATATAAATATAGATTCACAAATGGGGGATTCTTATGCACAAAGTAAAATTATAGTCCTGCAAAAAATAGTTTCTAAAATTGCTAAGAAGCTACCTAACGATAATTCTGAAATTACTCTAGGTTTTAAAAGTCAACAAAAAAGTAAAAGAATTGTCCCAGTTGCTCGTTCTCTAAAATCTATGGATGCATTTCCGATAAATGATTGAGAAAATAAAGTTTTCTAAGACAATTAGCACTAATAATCCGAAAAAATATAGCTTATTTTGCTAAAATATTAAAATTTGTATTAGGGTACAAACTATAATCTCAAGATAAATGTAATCTATCATCCAACTGGATAAAATCCATTTTTATAAAATAGAAAGAATTTAGAACATGAAAAAAGGCGACATCATCATCTTAGCTGATGGACAGAAAGCTACCGTTATATTTGGTGATGAATCAAATTATCAACATAGCTGTATTGTAAAATTGGAAAATGGTCAATTAAAAGTAGTTGAAGAAAAAAATATCTCGCTTCTTTCACTAAATTAATAACTCAAATGTCAGATAAGTGATAATAATTGTATAATGGATATTTTGCTAGCTCTTAACTGAAGAATATTGTCCTGTCTTTTATTCGTTTTCTAAAATTTAAAGAATCGAAACTTACAAGTTGTAACAAAAATAATAAATATCCATGGAAATTGTTCAAAGCATTTAAAGTTGTCAATCTTAAATCCGTTGCTTATAGCTTTTTATTTAGTAGAATAATGAAAAAGCTCATCCTCAATAGCTTTGAGAGGTTAGAAAATGGTTAATATGTTTTCAGTTATAATAAATTCAACGGTTATCTACTGGGCAACAGCCCTAGATTTACTTATATTACTAGCAATATTATATGTTCGTTTTGATAAAAAAAGTCATTTATCTATTACTTTGGGACAAATAATTGGTTCTTTTGCACTTGTATTGGTCAGTTTATTTTTTGCGGTCATCCTAAAACTTGTTCCAGAAGAGTGGATTTTAGGCTTACTGGGCCTGATTCCTTTAGGACTAGGAATAAAATATTTATTCTTTGGGGATGATGATGACGATGAAGAATTAGATGAATTGCTACAAAAAAGGAAAAATAAAAGCTTGCTTGGAACTGTTATTATCATTTCTTTTGCGAGTTGTGGAGCGGATAACATTGCTTTGTTTACTCCATTTTTTATGACACTGTCAGCAAATAATTTGCTATTATCTATAATAATTTTTGCCTTAAACATATTAATTTTAGGGCTTCTTGGAAAAACAATTGCAAAAATTCCTCACCTTCATGACGTTTTAGAAAAAAACAGTCGTTGGATTCTTGCTTTTGTTTATATAATACTTGGAATAATGGTTTTACTAGAAAGTGGAACAGTCTCCAAAATTCTCAGTTTTTTGTAAAACATAATTTAAAGATTAAAAAAGTTCCGTATTTCCGAACGATAATTTAGATTTAATCAAAAGCATCAGGATTTTTTAAGTAAATCTTGATGTTTTTTGATAAAATAAAAAATAGTGCGATAGGAGCTTTCAAGAAATGATTTATCTTTTACTTTTGATAAATTAGTTCAAAAGTTGAAGAAGTTTTTTAGAAATGCCAGCCAAGCGAACTTGGAGCGTGCAAAATATTTTAAGAAAAGTGGATAGTCAAAACTATCCAAAAGGAGAATATTATGCCATCAGTAGTAGTTGTCGGAACGCAATGGGGAGACGAAGGAAAAGGTAAAATTACAGATTTCCTAAGCTCAAATGCAGAAGTTATTGCCCGTTATCAAGGGGGAGACAATGCAGGTCATACCATCGTCATCGACGGCAAAAAGTTCAAACTTCACCTCATTCCATCAGGAATTTTCTTCCCTGAAAAGATTTCCGTTATTGGGAATGGTGTCGTTGTTAACCCAAAATCACTGATTGAAGAAATCGCTTATCTCGCTGAAAATGGAGTTTCTGCAGAGAGCTTACGTATTTCAGACCGTGCACATGTTATCTTGCCTTACCATAAAAAATTAGACTTCCTTCAAGAAGAAGCCAAAGGCGATAAGAAGATTGGGACAACCATTAAAGGGATTGGGCCAGCCTATATGGATAAAGCAGCTCGTGTCGGAATTCGTGTTGCAGACTTACTTGACAAAGAAATCTTTGAGGAACGTTTACGTACAAACCTTGAAGCTAAAAACCGTGAATTTGTAAAAATGTATGATTCAGAACCAATCGAATTTGAAGAAATTTTTGAAGAATACTATGAATACGGTCAACAACTTAAAAAATATGTGACAGATACTTCAGTTATCTTGAATGATGCCCTTGATGCAGGAAAACGTGTCCTTTTTGAAGGTGCGCAAGGGGTAATGCTTGATATTGACCAAGGAACATATCCATTTGTAACTTCATCAAACCCAGTAGCTGGTGGGGTAACGATTGGCTCTGGTGTGGGTCCATCAAAAATTTCAAAAGTTGTTGGTGTTTGTAAAGCCTATACTTCACGTGTGGGTGATGGTCCATTCCCAACAGAACTTTTTGATGAAGTTGGACATCAAATTCGTGAAGTAGGACATGAATATGGAACAACAACAGGACGTCCACGTCGTGTTGGTTGGTTTGACTCAGTCGTAATGCGTCATGCAAAACGTGTTTCTGGCTTGACTAATCTTAGTTTGAATTCAATTGACGTTCTTTCAGGACTTGAAACAGTAAAAATTTGTGTTGCTTACGAACGTAGTAATGGTGAACAAATTACTCATTATCCAGCATCACTTAAAGAATTAGCAGATTGCAAACCAATCTATGAAGAATTGCCAGGATGGTCTGAAGATATTACTTCATGCCGAACTTTAGAAGAGTTACCAGAAGCTGCTCGTAACTATGTTCGTCGTGTTAGTGAACTAGTTGGCGTACGTATCTCGACTTTCTCAGTAGGTCCTGGTCGTGAACAAACTAATGTTTTAGAATCAGTTTGGGGCGTATAAAGTCCAAATAAAAAAGCCAGAGCATGCTCTGACTTTTTTTGTTTACAAGAAGGGTCCGAAGACTTGTGAACTAGAGTTTTTATTATTGACGTTGACATCAATTACATTATAAAAAGCATTAGAAGTATCAGCTACATCCCAGACAGCCAAAACAATGTGATAACCAGATCGATCAGTTGGAATGTTAATCGTGTGAGAGAGATTATTTGTTGCAGGAGAACCATCGTGATTGATTGTCCCTATAAGTTCTAATTCTGAACGTTTTAAAGGTGCATTTTGGTCCCAACCTGTTTTGGTCATATAGTAGTGCCACTTCGTTGTTTTATGAGATGCAGTGTATTTCCAAGTGAAGATGTTAGAACCTGTACTAATAGAGGTTTTTTTCCAGTGGGAACTAGTTTGATTATCTAGAACAAAGTCGCCTATTTGCCCTAAGCCTCCATTTGCAGAAGCGATCCGACCATCAGCGGGACCAGATTCTGGGAAGCCTTTAGGTGCTTCTAAAGATTGTGGGTTACTAATAACATTTCCATAAATATTAAAAGCGGCGGTCCAACCTAAACTTTGATAATCCAATTGTCCTTGATAGCCTCTGGCTGGTGGTGATTGAACATAACCATGAGCTGATACAGTATCTGTTTTAATTAAAAGGGAGACACTGAGCAGACCTGCAGCAACTAATAAACCGGTAAGTAGTTTTTTCATAAATTTATTCCTCTCCTATTTATAGCTTTTTCCATGGGCCAAATTCTCCTGATTGGTCAGGTTGTTGGCCAGTATTTCACCATTTTGCTTCATAATTTACTCCATTAAAAGTAACACGATCACCTTGAACATAAACTTTATCCTTTTGCCAAGTATTATTTTCCGCTGATGTGTCCAGTGTCATAAATGTAGCTCTGGCCGTATCAGAACGATTACCTGAAGGGTCAACTGCTACAACTTCAACGTTGTATTCAGTTTTTTTGGATAATCCAGTCACATCTTGTAAGCCGGATGTACTTTTAAAAGATTGAGTACCAATCTTAATTTCATAGTGATCAATGCGGACATTGTCTGTAGATTTTCCTTGAATTGTGGCAGTAGAAGCAGTCACATTGCTAATCGAAATTGTGGGCAAGGTGGGTTTTTCAGTATCTTCAATCGGTTGATTGTTAAAGAGCATTGGGGTGTATGTATTTACAAAAATATTATTATATTTTTCACCATTTGAATTGGTTCCAGCATCCCAATTTACTGACCAAGTCATTAAACCTTTTATTTCGTTACCAGAAGCTTTTAAGCGATTCAATGCATTTTTTACGGCATTGGGGTCTTTCACATAACCTGTTGCAGCAGCGTCATTATTAGATGGTAGACCAATAACGAATTTACTGGCTGGGATTTTAATAAACCCATCTGTTCCTGTTACGAGACGTTGAGTTAAACCATAGAGAAAATCTTCTTTTTTTTCGTCATTTGATTGAGAAATCCACATATTTAAATCACTATCCCAGAAACCATCTCCTCCTTGATTATAGTATTGAGGATTGATGAAATCATAGTACGAATCTAAATTGTTGATATATGGTGCATATTTACCTGAACTTGTTAAGTAAGGAAATTCTGGAGCCATCGTAATCATAAAGTTTTTACCATCTTTTCGATAATGGTCTTTAACTTTTTTTAAAGCAGATGGGATAACAGTTTGATTATCTGCTGCTTCAATTGCAGCCTGTTCTAAATCAATATCTAATCCATCAAAGCCGTAAGTATCTACAAGACGAATGATTTCATTAACAAAATCACTTTCCTGACTTTTCTTTAATTCAATATGAGCGTCAGCTCCTCCTAAAGCGATTAAGACGCTCTTACCTTCGGCATTTAATTTTGAAATTTCGGCTCTGAATTCAGTATCAGTTTTGTTATAAGGCTTGAAAGTGGGAAGGGTTTGTCCTTCAGGTGTTTTCATAAAGGAAACATTAATTACATTGTAGCCTTCTTGTGTACTTGAAAGATTGAAGTCAGCAGAACTTCCTCCTTTATAACCATCTTTTCCTGTTGATTTCCAATTGTGCCAATAACCTACAAGCACTTTATCTTTTGGATTGACCATTTCACTAGCTGCATCTGCTAAGACTTGTTGCCCTCCTAATACAACAATTCCTATAGATGCTGTTACCAAAAAAGCCTTAATTTCTCTACGTTTTTTCACTGAAATCATAAATATCTCCTAAACAATAGTGATTTTAAAGATTCCGGAATCTTGTTCTGTAAGCGCTAACTTTATTTTAACAATTTTTTCCTTAACTAAAAATAAAAAGGTTTATAAAATAATTATTTTTGAAGGATAAAAAAACACTAATATTCATAAAATATTAGTGTTTTTCTTATTTTAAATCTTTAAGTAAAGAATCTAACCATTCTTTTTTAAAAGTTTCTCTTTGAATAGCAAAATCTAAAACCAAATAGTGGCCACTTTTTTTATTTTTTTCATCTTCACCAAAGAGGTCTTTTTGACGTTTAATCAGATATTCCAGTTTTTTCTGGTGGACAATACTTTCTTCTTCAATTAGTTTTTGGAGATTTTCTTCATTTTTGTCATCGAGAAAATAAAGGCGGAGCATGAATTCATCTTTTTGAATTGGATAGCGGTCAACAGGGTGTTTTAACCACTCGTTAAATAGTTCGATTCCTTTTGGAGTAATTTGATAGGTTTTTTTCTCTAACTTTTCACCTACAATGTGTACATCAAAAGTAACGGCTTGATCGTTTAATAATACTCTAAGTGAAGGATAAATTTGCCCTGTGTTGGCTTGCCAAAATTCACCGACTTCACTTTCAAACTTTTTCTTAAGGTCATAACCACTTAATGGTTCGGTCTTTAAAAGTCCAAGTATAATATAAGATAATTTATCTCTATGGCTCATATTTTTTCTCCTTTATTTCCATGATACACAAAAAATAGTAAATTGTAAATTTTTGATGTAGAATTTAAATTTCATTTTTAAAAAACTATCTATTCTATTATATATAACGAAATTTAAGGAAATCTAAATTGATAATTATTTAATGTTGATAAGCTGGTATTCTATTGATTTCTCAAATAAAGAAGAGACAAATTAAATATTATTTGTCTCTTCTTCATTATTTTTGACATAAAAATTAATGCTTAATCATTTTATAATTTTGGTCAAAGTATTTTCCGTTACGAATATCATTTGTCATTTCTTTGTAAGGAGCTTGTGCGACGACTTCGTCATTATCTTTGCCTGCTTCAGCAGCATAAGTGATTTTTGCAAATTCTGGAACTAAATATTTAGGATAAGTTTCATATTTTTCGCGAGATTCATGCATTAAGTCAATAAAATCATTTTGGAAGCAGACAGTGATTTCTGGATGTTCCTCTACCCATTTCGGGAAGAAAATCATGCCATGTAATTTTCCTTCATTTGGAAGAAAATCTAAGGCAACATCAGTACCAGTAGGTTCTGTCCATGTAATTTTATAAATTCCTTCGGTTAACATCACTAATGAAACTTCTTGATCTTTGACCCAGCGGCCAGCGACCATTCCGCCATGGATACGGTAATCAATGGTATGATCGTTTTTGACGTAGAGTTCATATTCCCAACCATTATCATAGGTATAGATAAAGTGTGTTCCGACAAAATCTTCTAAGCTTTTAAATGTTTTCATTAAATTTCTTCTTTCTAAACGTGTTTTATAAACATGTTTTAAATATATATTTATTATAAAATACGTTTTTTATTTTGTCAAGATAAAAAAATACACTTTCTTAAAGTTGACAAATCTTATGAAAGTGATAAAATTAAGCATAGATGTAAGAAGAGTAGATTGTCTATGAAATTTGAGGGAATTGTGGTCACCGACTGAAAGCCACAATATGGAATTGCAATTGAAGTTCACCTTACTAAAGAAAGCTATTTTTAATCTATCATTTAGAGTGATAGTCTAAAATGTAGGCTTTTGTGTGAATTAAATAATTAAATTAAGTGATAAAATAGGATGGTACCGCGGCTTTCGCTCCTTTGGAGATGAGAGTTGTGGTATTTTTATTTTCTATTAAATTTGGCTCAAATCTCTTTTTAATAACAAATATATATTTTTCATAAGTTGAAAGGATAAAAATGAACTTACAAGAAAAAATTGAAGACCTTCGCAAGCGGACTTTGTCTGACTTACTCTCTGTTGCTGATGAAAAAACACTGAATAATTTAAGAACTATGATGCTCGGTAAAAAGGGTGAATTGACTGAAATTCTGAAAGGGATGAAAGACCTAACTAATGAAGAACGTCCAGTTATTGGCGCACTTGCCAATGCTTTTCGTGATGAGTTTGGGGCAAAATTTGAAGCTAAAAAAGTGGAAATTGAACAAGCAGTAATGAATGCCGCTTTAGAATCAGAAACTTTGGATGTGACTTTGCCAGGAAAAGCTCAGAAAAAAGGAAGTCGCCATATCTTAACTCAAACGCAAGAGGAAATTGAAGAAATTTTCCTTGGAATGGGTTATGAAATTGTTGATGGCTATGAAGTGGAAACAGACCATTATAATTTTGAGCGAATGAATCTTCCAAAAGATCATCCAGCTCGTGATATGCAAGATACTTTCTATATCACTAATGAAGTTTTACTTCGTACGCATACTTCACCTATGCAAGCTCGGACAATGGATGCTCATGATTTCTCTAAAGGTGGTTTACGCATGATTGCTCCTGGTCGTGTTTATCGTCGTGATACAGATGATGCCACTCACAGCCACCAATTTCATCAAATTGAAGGTTTGGTTGTAGATAAAAATATCACAATGGCAGACCTTAAAGGAACGCTTGACCTTGTCATGAAAAAAATGTTTGGTCAAGACCGTGAATTACGCTGGCGTCCAAGTTATTTCCCATTTACTGAACCTTCTGTTGAGGTTGATATTTCTTGTTTCAAATGTGGCGGAAAAGGCTGTAACGTCTGCAAACATACCGGCTGGATTGAAATTCTTGGTGCAGGTATGGTCCATCCCAATGTGCTTGAAATGTCTGGTTTAGATTCTTCAGTTTATTCTGGTTTTGCTTTCGGGCTTGGTCAAGAACGTATTGCGATGCTCCGTTATGGAATTAACGATATTCGTGGATTCTATCAAGGGGACGTACGATTCTTAGAGCAATTTGGAAAATAAAAAAAGTCAAAAAACTGTGAATAGAAAGTGAAATAAAATGCAAGTATCATATAAATGGTTAAAAGAGTTGGTGCCTAATCTTAGAGCGACATCGGCTGAATTAGAACAAAAGATGTCTACGTCTGGGATTGAGGTTGAAGGCGTGACAAGTCCAATGGAAGGTTTGTCAAAACTTGTTGTGGGAGAAATTTTATCAAGTGAAGATATTCCTGACACACACTTACACATCACACAAGTGAATGTTGGAGCTGAAGAATCATTGCAAATTGTTTGTGGTGCGCCAAATGTTCGTGTGGGTATGAAAGTAATTGTGGCACTTGTGGGTGCTCGAATTGCTGATAATTATAAAATCAAAAAAGGTAAAATTCGAGGAGTTGAATCTCTCGGGATGCTCTGTGCTCTTGATGAAATTGGGATTGATGAAAAAATTAATCCAATGAAGCATGAGGATGGTATTTTTGAAATGCCAGCGGATGCTAAAGTTGGTGATAGTATTTTCTCTTATCTTGATATGGATGATGAAATCATTGAATTATCAATTACACCAAACCGTGCGGATGCTTTGTCAATGCATGGGGCAGCTTGGGAAGTTGGCGCTATTTATGGTTTACCCGTTCAATTAGAAAAGAAAGATTTAGTAGAAGCTTCTGAATCAGCAGCAAGTAAAATTGCAGTAAAAGTTGAAACAGATAAGGTACCAACATATAAAATTCGTTTGATTGAAGGGGTTAAGATTGCTAAATCACCACAATGGTTGCAAAACCGTTTGATGAATGCTGGTGTGAAACCAATCAACAATGTAGTGGATGTGACGAATTATGTTTTGATGGCTTTTGGTCAACCTTTGCATAGTTTTGATTTTGCTAAATTTGGTTCTGATGAAATTTTGGTTCGTCAAGCTAAGGCTGGTGAAAAAATGACAACCTTAGACCATGTTGAACGTGAATTAGATGATTCTGATATTGTGGTTACCGCAAATGGACTTCCTGTAGCGCTTGGTGGTGTTATGGGTGGCGCTGATAGTGAAATTACTGACGAAACAACAAGTGTTGCCCTTGAAGCGGCTCTATTTGATGGGACTTCAATTCGTAAAACTTCTCAAAAATTTGCTTTGCGTTCGGAAGCATCAAGTCGTTTTGAAAAAGGAATTAATGAAGGAACGGTTCGTGAGGCACTTGATTTTGCAGCAGCAATGATAGTTGAATTGGCTGGTGGAAAAGTTCTTTCAGGTGTTGTTGAATCAAATGATTATCAACCTATTTTGCCAAAAGTATCAATTACTTTGAGTCGTGTTAATAGTGCTTTGGGAACAGATTTATCTCTTGAGACTGTGGAAAAAATTTTTGTTCAACTTGGCTTTGGGGTTGAAGTTGAGGGTGAAAAATTTACTTGTGAAATTCCATCACGTCGTTGGGATATTCATATTGAAGCTGATTTAGTTGAAGAAGTAGCTCGTATTTATGGCTATGATAATTTGCCAAGTACTTTGCCTTCCTCACAAAATGCTGGTGAATTGACTCAAATGCAAAAATTCCGTCGTACAGTGCGAACAGGTCTCGAAAGTTCAGGGCTTAATGAAGTTATTGGTTATTCGCTTGTAACTCCAGAAAAAGCAACTGAATTTGTGGGTCAGCTTGAAACAACAACGCTTATGATGCCAATGACCGAAGATCGTCAAACACTTCGTGCAAACATGATTCCAGGACTTTTGGATATTGTAAATTACAATCAGAATCGTAAAAATGCTGATGTGGCAATTTATGAAATTGGCAATATTTTCTTACCAAATCCAGATGATATTCGTCCGATAGAAGTACCAAACCTTGCTTTTGCTATTTCTGGAAATGTTGTGGATAAATCATATAATGGGCAAGCTGTTCCTGTTGATTTCTACTATGCTAAGGGAATTGTGGAAAACCTTCTCGAAGCATACAAAGAAGTAGAATTTATTCCAAGCAATAATCAAGCAGCGATGCACCCAGGACGGACTGCTGTCATTAAAATTAATGGTCGTGTGGCTGGTTTTGTAGGACAAATTCATCCGGCGACAGCTAAAAAATACGACATTGCAGAAACTTATGTTGCAGGTCTTGATATGCAAGTGATGCTTGAAGAATTACCAGCTCAAACTATCTTTACTGACATTCCGAAAGTTCAAGCGGTTCACCGTGATATCGCACTTTTGATTGATGCTGAAGTGACACATGCACAAATTGTTTCTGTCATTAAATCAAGTCGTGTCAAAACACTTAGCCAAGTTGAGTTATTTGATATTTATCAAGGCAAAAACTTGCCGGCTGGTAAGAAATCAATGGCTTACAGTCTCACTTTCCAACCTGTTGAAAATACAATGACAGATGATGAAATTACGGCTGCGGTCAATAAAATTACAAAAAATCTTGTGGAAAAATTGGATATAGAAATCCGTTAATTTGAAAAATTACTGACAAAAAAACTGTCAGTAAAATCTCTATTGGTATTTTACTGATAGAGATTTTTTTGTAAATAAATAATAAAGAAGTGAATGAAAATTTGCTTTCAGTAAATTAAAAGACTCTTGCGGAAGTGTTGTTTTGTATTTATTTTAAAATTATGTTAATCTTGGTAAAGATATTGCAATTAAAATCCTGAGGGGATATGTTAGAATAGACAAAGTATGAAGAATTTAATTCCTAAAAAAATAAAACAAGTTGGAATACTTGTGGGAGCTTTGCTGTTGATTTTGTCAGTACTACCATCTAATCTCTTAGGAGTAACAAAGGTAAATGCTGAGAGCTCTCAAACGGAAGTCAACCAAGAACTTACAAACTTCCAAACAGAACTCGATAGCAAATTAGCGCAGGCAAATAAGATTTATAGTCAAGCGCAAGAAGCTCAAGAAAAAGTTAAGCAGTCAAAGAGCAAAATCACAGAATATGAAAGCAAAATTGCTGAAACTGAAAATGATATTGTTCAACTCAAGGCTTCTGTCGCAAAACAAATGCGGGCAGTACAATCAAATGGTGGGGCTACGTTCTCATATATTGATGTCGTTGCGTCATCAAAAAATCTCTCAGAGATGATTACACGTTTGACTAATCTGAACGTAGTTTTGACAGCCGAGGCTGACCAAGCTAAATCTTTGATAGAAAAAGAAGCTTCACTTAAAACAATGAAAGTTAAATTGGAAGAAACGCAAGAATCTCTTGTGAAAAACCAAAATGACTATCAAGGACAAGTAGACAGCTTGCAAAGTAGTATTTCATCGCTTAAGGATAAAATTAGTTCTAATAAACAACTTTTGAGTGAAATGCAAGAAAAAGCAGCAGCAGAACAAAAAGCTCGCGATGAAGCATTGGCTAAATCGGTAGCTGAGGTTAAAGCTAAAGCGGAGCAAGAGAAGGCTAAGATTTCATCAAGTTCGTCAAGTACTCAAAACTCAAGCTCATCAAGTTCTCAAAGTTCACAGGCTTCAAGCGATAAAGGAACGGATAGTGCTAACAATGGCTCATCTACAACAACTTCTGGTGGTCGTACTTTAAATGTAGAAGCAACGGCTTATGCTTTGAATGGGATTACAGCAACGGGAATTGATTTAAGTAAAAATCCAATTTGCATTGCGGTTGACCCAAGTGTTATTCCTTTGAATTCTCTTGTTGAAGTTCCAGGATATGGAATTGCAATTGCTGGTGATACTGGGGGAGCAATTATTGGGAATATCATTGATGTCCATTTTCCAACTAATGACCAAGCAATCGCTTGGGGACGGAAAAATATTCAAATCACTGTTTTGAGTTAATAAACATTAAAAAATAATGAAAGGCTTACAGTTAAGCCTTTTTTTGGTATAATGAGAACATGATAAAAAATGGACGTATTGTCAAATCTTTGGCAGGCTTTTATGATGTAGAATCAGAAGGTGAAGTTTATCAGACGCGTGCGCGTGGTAATTTCAGAAAAAAAGGAATGAAACCTGTTGTGGGAGATTTTGTTGAATTTTCTACTGAGGAAAATTCAGAAGGTTATATTTTAAAAATTGGTGAGCGAAAAAATTCTTTAATTCGACCATCTATTGCTAATATTGATCAAGCTGTGATTATTATGTCAACAGTGAGCCCAAATTTTAGTTTGAATTTATTAGATCGATTTTTGGTTTTTTTAGAGCATAAAAATATTCACCCGATGATTTACATTTCTAAGTTGGATTTACTGACAGAGATGCAGGAAGGCTCAGATAAGAATAAAAAAACTTTTAATCAGCTGACAGATTATGAACAGATAAAAAGTGATTATGAACAAATTGGTTATGATGTTTTTTTTGATGCTGAGCATTTGGTCAGTAATTTAGCGGGAAAAGTAACTGTCTTTATGGGTCAAACTGGCGCTGGTAAGACTACTTTGCTAAATAAAATTGCACCAGAAATGCAACTGGCAACGGGAGAAACTTCAGAAAAACTGGGACGTGGGCGTCATACGACACGTCATGTTGAATTTTTTGAATTGGCTGGTGGCTTAATTGCTGACACACCGGGATTTTCTAGTCTAGACTATGAAGTGACGAATCAGCCGGATTTAAATGCTGCTTTTCCTGAAATTTTAAGAATCAGTCATGATTGCAAGTTTCGCGAATGTACACATACGCATGAACCCAGCTGTGCAGTCAAGCTGGCACTAGAAAATCATGAAATTTTAGAGAGCCGCTATGATAATTATTTACAGATTTTAGATGAAATTAATCACACGAGGGAAACTTATGAGAAAAAACGAAAAAAACAGGGCTAAAGATAATATTTGGTTAAAACAAGCTGGTTTTTTTGCCCTTGTTTTAGCATGGATTTTAGCGATTTATTTTAAAAATGATTTGTCAAAAACAATGATGATTATTGTATTTATCCTCTTGGTTATTGCAACTTTCTTTGTTATTTTTTGGTTAAACCGTGTCTTTTTTGGATTAACTAATCAGCCCAAAGAGGATAAAAAAGATTTAGAGAGTTCACAGGACAAAGAAAAATGAAAAAACGATTGAAAACAGAAGCCTTTTTAGCGGTTATTTTTGCGCTTATTTGCCAAATTTTAGAAATGTTTGTCTTCAAAAGTGGAAGTCTGGCCTTTGTGATGAATTTCTTGACTGTCATTGCTTTAGGCTTAGCAATTATGCTTGGAGTTCGTGCGGCAACCGTTGTAGAGCACAAACGTGAGGGTGAATCTTGGAAAACAATTATTAAAGAAGAACTTCATGATGATTCATCAGAAAATAGTGGTGAATAAGTGTTTTTAGTTTCAAAAGATAAATTACTAATTCAAGTTATTTAGAGAGAGGATAGAAATGAAAAATAAAATTGCTCCATCAATTTTGTCAGCAGACTTTGGAAATTTTGCAAGAGATGTGAAACGTTTAGAATCTGCTGGAGCTGACCTTGTACATATTGACGTAATGGACGGACATTTTGTGGATAATTTAACCTTTGGAGCTGGCGTTGTTTCGGCACTTCGCGCACAAACTCATTTATTTTTCGATGTTCACATGATGGTTGAAAATCCTGAAAAATATGTGGAGGATTTTGCAAAGGCAGGAGCTGATAGCATGAGTATTCATGTTGAAGCAACTCATCATATTCACGGAGCACTTCAAAAAATTAAGAATGCCGGCATGAAAGCTTCGGTAGTTATTAATCCTGGAACTCCTGTAGAGGCAATTAAAACTGTTTTACCACTTGTAGATATGGTCTTAGTAATGACAGTGAATCCTGGTTTTGGGGGCCAAAAATTTATTCCTGAAATGATGGATAAGGTGCGGGAACTCGCTCAAATTCGGACTGATAAAAAGCTTGATTTTGAAATTGAAGTTGATGGTGGAATTGATGACCAAACAATTAAAGTTGCTAAAGCTGCCGGAGCCAATGTTTTTGTTGCAGGGTCATTTATTTTTAATGGTGAAGTTGAGAAAAATATCGAAAAACTTCGTGTAAATTTATAAAATTTTCAAAAAGTTACTGACAGCTTTTCTGTCAGTAAACTTTAGGAATTGATTTAAATTTTTTAGAAATGTAGGAAAATAAAAAATCAAGATGGAAGTCATAATTATTATATTACTTATACTTTTGATTTTACTGTCCCTTGCCAATTTTTTCAAAAAAACTGACAAAGGAAATACGAGTCATCAGTTAAATTATCTTAATCAAAATTTATCGGAAATGCGCTCAGATATTAACCAGCAACTTGCGCAAAATAGACAGGAACTTTCTAGTAGTTTACGTTCGGTCAATAATGATTTTTCGGCACTGACAGAAAATATCAATAGTAAGTTTGATTGGCAGTTTAAAGATTTACAAAACTCAAATGAGCAAAAATTAGAAAAAATTTCTGTAAGTTTGGTAGAATCTACTGATAGAACGGTTAGTAAACTGTCAGAACTGACAGAGTCAATTACCGCCAAATTTGACCATAAATTTAAAGAATTACAAGATTCAAATGATAAAAGATTGAGTCAGATTCAAGAAACGGTCGATGAAAAATTGCAAGAAACATTAAATCGCAGAATTTCGCAATCCTTTGAACAGGTAACTTTACATTTGAAAAATGTGGAAGAGGGCTTGGGCGAAATGAGAAATCTTGCCAGCGATGTGGACAGCTTACAAAAGGTAATGACCGGTGTTAAAACACGTGGGATTGTTGGTGAAATTCAGTTAGGCCGAATTTTAGAGCAAATGTTTACAAGTAGTCAATACCGTGAACAAGTCAATATCCAAGGGGGAAATGCAGTTGATTATGCTTTGATTTTACCTGGGAAATCTGATGATTCAGAGCTTTTATTACCAATTGACTCAAAATTCCCGATGGAAGATTATCAACGCTTGCAAATGGCTTTAGAATCAAATGACAGTCTGGAAATTGAGAAGACAAGAAAAGCATTGTTTAATGCCGTCAAAGCTCAAGCCAAATCAATCAGTGAAAAATATATTGTTCCACCAAAAACAACAGATTTTGCCATCATGTTTTTACCAACTGAAGGGCTGTTTATGGAAGTGGTCAATAACCCTGAACTTTATGAACAAATCAGTCGTGATTACAAGGTTAATGTGACTGGTCCAACGACAATGACAGCCGTCTTGAACAGTTTGCAAATGGGCTTTAAAACTTTGCAAATCGAACAAAAATCAGCTGAAGTTTATGAGCTACTAGGTGCTGTCAAAACAGAATTTGGTAAGTTTGAAGGTTCACTGAAAAAAGTTCAAGAACGTCTGCAACAATCTGAAAAAGAGATTAGCAATCTAATCACCACAAGAACAAATGTGATGAATCGTAAATTACGGAATATTAATGAAATTGATAATAGTAAAAGTAGTGAACTTCTAGGGATAGATAATGAATAAACCTCTCTTTCTAGTTTAAGTTCGATATCTAAAGAAGTAGTCGCTCTTAAAAGCGATAAAAAATTAACATATAAAAGTGGGACGTAAGAAAGAAAAACATTTATTTCTTTGGTGAAATGAAGCGCCCCTGTAAATTTATTTAACTGAGTTCGGGCTCGTAGAAGCGCGTGAAATAGAGACTGGATTGTATTCAGAACCACAATTTTCATCACTTCTGAATGCTCGTTCTCACATCTTAAAGGAGAAAACATGGTGCTCATTAAAAACTTAGAAATTGGCGAATTTTTTGAAGGGTTTTATCTGATTAAATCAGTTGAATTACGTCAAACTCGTGCAGGAAAAGACTTTTTAGCTTTAAGTTTTCAAGACAGAACAGGAACAATCAACGGAAATATTTGGGATGCAAATCCTAAGGCGGTTGAACAATTTAGAGCTGGACGTGTCGTGCATATGAAGGCTCTCAAAGAACTTTATAATGGAATGCCTCAAGTCAATAAAATACAATTACGTTTGGCGACAGATAGTGAACCTAATCAACCTCATGATTACCGAGAAAGTTCTCCTGTTCAAGAAAAAGATCTACGTGAATATGTTCAATCAATCGTCTTCCGTATTGAAAATGCGACTTTAAATCGAATTGTACGGACGATTTTGAAAAAATTTGATAAAGAATTTTATGAATTTCCTGCTGCAAAAACTAATCACCATGCTTTTGAAGGAGGTCTTGCTTTCCATACAACCACCATGCTTCAATTAGCAGAAAAAGTTTGCGAAGTTTATCCACAACTCAACGAAAATTTGATGTTTGCCGGTGTTTTACTGCATGATATGGCAAAATGTTTAGAGTTTACAGGTGCGGAAAATACTTCTTATACTTTGCGCGGAAATTTGCTTGGGCACATTGTTTTGATTGATGAAGAAGTGAGTAAAGCCGCCATTGAACTTGGCTTTGATGATGATAATGAAGATTTATTAATGCTTCGTCATTGTTTGTTGAGTCATCATGGTGAGTTGGAATATGGTAGCCCTGTTCGTCCGCAAATTATGGAAGCAGAAATGATTCATCAAATTGATGTTATGGATGCCAATATGATGATGATGACTACGGCGACTCAAACGCTTGACCCAGGTCAATTTAGTCAACGGGTTTGGGCTTTATCTAATCGTAATTTTTATAAACCGAGAAAAGATTAAACCGACGGTTCGAGTGAATAAAAAAGCTGTTTTACACCTAAATTTGAATAATTTGGTGTGTAACATCTTCGCACTTCATGCTAGGCTCTCCACTCTCGCAGTCGAGTGGGACGAAGTGTTCCATTGTTAAAAGAGGAGCCCAAAAGGCTCCTCTTTTGTCTATTTCCACAGTCATTTGAGTCATAATTTAACTTTTTGATTTTTTGTGGAAAGTACTTTGTCAACATTCTGAAGTGTGGCGTACGTTTTTTTACTGACAGAAATTTTTGTCAGTAAAAATGGTAAAATAGAGGAAGTTAAAAAAATATAAGGAGTTTTTTATGAATTACACTTTAAAAAATGACCACTTAAATGTTGTTGTGGATACTTTTGGAGCAGAAATGCATTCTATTCAACATGATGATATTGAATACTTGTGGCAAGCAGATGCAAAATTTTGGGGACGTCATGCTCCAGTTCTCTTTCCAATCGTGGGGAAATTGAAAAATGGGGAATATCGCTATAATGACAAAACTTATAAAATGGGCGGACACGGTTTTGCACGTGATAATGACTTTGAATTAATTAAGAAATCAGCTGATGAACTTGTTTTTGAACTTCGTGACAATGAAGATAGCTTAAATCACTATCCCTTTCATTTTGTTTTCCGTGTTTCTTATAAACTAGTAGACAATAAAATTAGAGTTCGTTATGAAGTGAAAAATGAAGATGAAAAATTCATGTCTTTTGGCGTTGGGGCTCACCCAGCTTTCAATGTTCCTTTAAAAAATGGAACTTTTGAAGATTACCAATTAACAATTTCACCAGATGAAAAGCGGACATTTATTCCACTTGATCCACCGTCAGGAACTTTGAAACTAGATGAAAGAGTTGAAAGTCAAGTCAGTCAACTTCCATTAACAAGAACACTTTTTGATAAAGATGCTTTAGTTTATACTTCATCAAAGGAGATGAAAGTTTCATTGATCAATAAATTAGATGACCACGAAGTCAGCCTAACATGGAAAAATATGCCTTATTTTGGTTTATGGTCACCTTATCCAAATGAAGCACCCTTTGTTTGTATCGAACCTTGGTGTGGAATTGCAGATGATGAAAATACTGATGGAGATATTACCAACAAATTTGGAATCAATCAATTGGCACCAGAAGGAAAATTTTCTTGTGAATATACCATTGAAATTAAATAATCAAAAAAGACTCTCGTATTTTTACGGGAGTTTTTGCTTAAAAAAAATGCTAGAATTAATTGAGATAGGCTGTCAGTAAACTTAGGAGTTACAAAATTACTGACAGAATAAAAAACGACTGACAGAAAGTAAAATAATGACCACAATTCTTCTCAACGCCTTGAGTATCATACTTGTTTTATTTTTAGCTCTCCTACTAAAGAAAATTAGAATTCTTCATCAAAAAGACGGAGCAATAACTTCAAAAATGGTTGTTTATCTGACCTTGCCAGCAACAATTTTAATTGGAGTCAATCATACAAAACTCTCTAATATTTTTTTTATTTTGATGTTTATGGGACTTTTTTCCAATCTTCTTTTAGTTTTTCTAGGAAAATTTATTGGACGAAAAGCTACTGTTGAAGAACGTGGACTTTATATGTTTGATTTGTCAGGTTATAATATCGGAAATTTTTCAATTCCTTTTGTTTCTAGTTTTTTTCCAGCAGCAATTCCATTTCTTGCCATGTTTGACATGGGAAATTCATTAATGGTGACAGGGACTACTCAAGCAATTGTTGAACTTTCAAGTGGCAGAAAAAAACACGGCTTTATCTTACAAGAAATATTTGGCGTCTTATTTCGTAATCCACCCTTTGTTGTTTATATTTTTATGTTTATTTTAGCAATTTTTGGCCTATCTTTTCCGGATGAATGGCTAATTCCAATTCGCCCTTTAGCAAATGCTAATACTCTTTTATCTATCTTTACGATCGGGCTTTTTATGGAATTTCGTCTGCCAAAGGGAAAATTAAAACTTGTCTTAAAAATATTGACTTGGCGCTATTTGCTAGCTTTTATTTTAGCTAGTTTAGTTTATTTTTTCCTTCCATTTCCAGCCATAATAAAAGAAATTCTTTTATTAATCTTCTTTTGCCCAATGTCCTTTTTACATATGATTCAGGCTATAGAACTTGGAAATGATAAGGCCTTAGCTGGATTGACAATAAGTTTATCCATGTTTATTTCTTTAATTTTAATGAGTATCATTGTAATAATTTTGTGAGGTGAAAAATGAAAAATCAAATAGAAAAATTATTAGAGAATTTTGTACCAGAAGGTCAGCAAGAAAAAACAGATTATAAAGTTTTTCAAGATTTTGCAGCTGATGAAAAAAATTTGAATCGGTCTTCTATTGCACATTTTACAGCAAGTGCATTTGTTTTGAATGAAAGTCATGATAAAATTTTAGGAATTTATCATAAGATTTATCAAAGTTGGGGTTGGGTAGGCGGTCATGCTGATGGCAATGCTGACTTATTAGCTGTAGCGGTAAAAGAGGTTCAAGAAGAAACGGGACTGCGATCTTTCAAAAAACTTTCAGAAAAGCCAATTTCAATTGAAGCCTTACCTGTTTTTGGACATCATCACAGAAAATATGGTTATGTCAGTGCTCATATTCATCTTAATGTTACTTTTTTATTTGAAGCAAAGGAAAGTGATTCACTTCAAAAGAATACGGATGAAACAGGGGGATTAGCCTGGATTCCCCTAGAAAAATTTTCCGAAAAATCCTCAGAAAAAGAAATGAGAGTAATCTATGATAAAATCATTGCTCGAATTATAAATAAATAAAATACAAAATGAGACTTGCCATAGGCAAGTTTTATTATAAGATTAAAAATTTTAAATTAGACCATCACAGAATTAAAATGCGAGACTATTGCAAAAAAATCACGAAGGGCTATAATTGAGTCTAATTCTATTTGAAAGTTGAGTGATTTATGCCGGTAAAAGTGATTGAAGGTCTGCCCGCAATTGATGATTTGCGAGCGGATAATATTTTTGTTATGAATGATGAACGAGCGAAGAATCAAAATATTCGCCCTTTAAATTTGCTGGTGGTTAATCTCATGCCGCGTAAATTAGTAACTGAAAGACAAATTTTACGATTACTATCGAACACTCCATTACAAATTAATGTTGACTTTTTATATATGACTTCTCATGATTTTAAAAATACGAAACAAGGGCATTTAGATTCCTTCTATAAATCTTTTTCTGAGATTAAGAGTCAATATTACGACGGATTAATTGTCACAGGAGCTCCGGTTGAGCAGTTAAACTTTGAAGAAGTGGACTATTGGAGTGAGCTTTTGAAAATTATTGACTGGTCTAAAAGCCATGTCTATTCAAGTCTGCATATTTGTTGGGGGGCACAAGCGGCACTTTATGCTCGCTATGGTGTAACTAAAGAAAATCTTCCGCAAAAATTGTGTGGTATTTACAAAAGCTCAGTAGAGCAACCTAAAAATCAATTATTTAGAGGATTTGATGATTTTTTTAATTATCCACAATCGCGATATACCCAATCAAATCCATCAGAAATAAAAAAAGTACCTGATTTGGAAGTCTTGTCAAGCTCCAAAGAAACCGGATTTTCAATTTTAGCGAAGAAAAATTTGCGTGAAATTTACCTTTTTGGTCATTTAGAATATGACCGTGAAACTTTAGCTTGGGAATATGAGAGAGATAAAGAAGAAGGACTGAAACCCAATCTTCCCCAAAATTATTTTCCAGAAAATGATGATAAAAATAAGCCAAAAAGCACTTGGGCTTCAGCAGCTTCCCTCTTTTTTTCAAATTGGTTGAATTATGCGGTTTATCAAGGAACGCCTTATCTAGGAGAACGTCTGAGTCAACATTTGAATGAAGAAAATTATGATTTTAATCAAAAAGAGTAAAAGTAAAAAATAATGAGTTAAAAAATGAGGAAATTTATGGATAAAAGATTAGATACTTTATTGGCGCAAGTCGGAATTCATCAAGATGAGGCAACGGGAGCTTTAGTTAGTCCTTTGCATTTTTCAACGACCTATCAACATCCAGAATTTGGTCAATCGACTGGCTTTGATTACACCAGAACCAAAAATCCAACAAGAGCAACCTTGGAAGAAGCCCTTGCTTCAATTGAATCAGGACAATTTGCTCTAGCAACTTCGTCAGGAATGGCTGCAATTGTCTTGGCCTTTTCAGTTTTTCCAGTCGGTTCCAAAATCGTTGCCAGTCGAGATTTGTATGGAGGTTCATTTCGCTGGTTTGATGAACAAGAAAAAGAGGGGCGATTTTACTTTTCCTATGCTAAAAGCGAAAAAGAAATGCTTGAGCTAATAGATGAAAATACTGATATTGTTTATATTGAAACACCGACAAATCCAATGATGGTTAAATATAATATTGAAAAAATCGCCAATAAAGCACAGGCATATCATGCAAAAGTGATTGTTGACAATACTTTTTATACCCCAATTTATCAAAAACCATTAGAATTGGGTGCGGATTTAGTGATTCATTCGGCAACAAAATATTTATCAGGACATAATGACGTCTTGGCTGGAGCGGTCATTGTTTATGATGAAGATCTTTATGAAAGATTATTATATCAGCTCAATACTACAGGAGCAGTTCTTTCTCCGTTTGACAGTTATCTTGTCATGCGAGGTTTGAAAACTTTAAGCCTCAGAATGGAGAGGGCAACTAAAAATGCCCAAAAAATTGTGACTTTCCTAAAAAAACTTCCATCAGTAAAAGAAGTACTTTACCCAGGATTAGGTGGCATGATTTCTCTAAAAGTTACTGACAAAAACAAAATTCCTGCTATTTTAAATCACTTGAGCGTTTTTACATTTGCTGAAAGCTTAGGAGGTGTTGAATCTTTAATCACTTATCCAACAGCGCAAACTCACCATGATATTCCACTTGAGATTAGAGAAAGTTATGGTTTAACAGATGATTTGCTTCGCCTTTCGATTGGGATAGAAGATGTTCGCGATTTAATAGAAGACCTCAAAGAAGCTTTAGAAAATTAAAAAATTACTGATGAACAAACTAGCATATCCGTAAACGCTATCTACGCACTGCGTGCTACGCTGTCCTTTTTGTCTATCCGCTAAAGCGAATGACAAAAAGGCGAAGCGCCAACGGCTATCCTATGATGAGACTACCAGCATATCCATAAGTGCTAAAATATGTTCTGTCAGTAAATTTTTTACTGATGGAACTACTAGCATATCTGTAAACTGCTAAAGCAGTCACAGCTATCATGACGAAAATAAAAAAGAGAGTATAAAAATGACAAAATATGATTTTACAACCATTCCAAATCGACTTGACCACAATTCTGTAAAATGGCAAGAAATAAAAGAGAATCCTCATAAACTTCCATTATGGGTGGCTGATATGGATTTTCTTGCCTTACCAGAAATAAAACAAAGTATCCATGATTACGCAGACTATAGAGTTTATGGATATGCCTATGTTGAAGAAGATTTAATTAAAAGCATTCAAAATTGGGAAAAAAATCAACATCAGTATGACTTTTCTAAAGAAGCTTTAATTTTGGTTGAAGGAGTTGTTCCAGGAATTGGTCTGGCCATTCAAGCATTGACCAAAGAAAATGATGCTGTTTTAATAAACACACCTGTTTATCCCCCGTTTGCCAGAACAGTTAAGCTAAATAATCGAAAGCTAATTGAAAATAAACTGATTGAAAAAAACGGGGAATTTCTAATTGATTTTGAAGTTTTTGAAAAAGAAATTGTTGAAAATTCCGTGAAATTATATATTCTTTGTAACCCCCACAATCCTGGTGGGCGCGTGTGGACGAAAGAAGAACTGATAAAACTTGGCCAAATTTGTAAAAAGCATAATGTGATTGTCGTTTCTGATGAAATTCATCAAGATTTAACATTGTTTGGTCATCAGCATCAGACCTTTAACACTCTTTCAGAAGACTTCAAAGATTTTTCAGTTGTTTTATCTTCTGCCACTAAAAGTTTTAACATTGCTGGCGTGAAATGCGCTTATGCAATTATCGAAAATCAAGATTTACGTGAAAAATACTTACAAAGAAGACTAGCAAATAATCAACAAGAAATTAGCACTTTAGGAATGCTAGCCACCAAAGTTGCTTATGAAAATGGAAGTGAATGGTTAAATGAACTCAAAAATGTGCTTGAAAAAAATATCACTTATATTGAGTCAGAACTTCATCAAAAAACAAAAATCAAAGTAATGAAACCTCAAGGAACCTATTTGATTTGGCTTGATTTTTCTGAATATCAATTAGAAGATAAGGTATTGGATGAAAAATTAGCAGAAGAGGCAGGTGTGATTTTAAATAAAGGAATAAGTTTTGGAAAAGCCGGACAAGCGCATGCCAGATTAAATGCTGCTGCACTATTCTCATTGATTGAAGAAGCAAGCAAACGACTCGTAGAAACATTCAAAATTTAAGGATTTTAGTCGAAAATGTGTTTTTAAGAATGAAAAATATGTTAAAATCAACTTATGAATGATATTTTACAACTCACAATTGTTTTAATTGCCTCTTTAATTGCTACTCTTGTTTCAAGACGCCTTAAAATTCCAGCTGTCGTTGGACAAATGCTTGTTGGGATTTTGATTGCTCCATCAGTTTTAGGCTTGGTTCATAGCGGTCATGTTCTAGAAGTGATGTCTGAGATTGGAGTTATCTTACTCATGTTCTTAGCAGGAATTGAGAGTGATTTAACTGTTCTAAAGAAAAATTTTAAAGCATCAATGCTCGTTGCAGTTGGTGGTGTAATTGTGCCATTAATTGCCTTTGGACTTGTTGCTTTTGGCTTTGGTTACGGAATATCGACCAGTTTCTTTTATGGAATTGTTTTCGCTGCGACCTCAGTGTCGATTACGGTTGAAGTCTTGCAAGAATATGGCAAGCTCAGTACACGTGCAGGTTCGATTATTCTAGGAGCAGCAGTTGTTGATGATATTTTAGCTGTATTGATTTTATCAATTTTTACTAGTTTTAAAAATGGTGGTTCTGGTTCTCATCTTTTCTTCCAATTTTTGCTTGAACTTCTCTTTTTTGCCTTTTTATTTCTTGTGCATAAGCTTATTCCAAGATTTTGGAAATTCGTACAAAAACTACCCATTGCCAACAAAAATACGATTGTTGCCTTGATTATTTGTTTGGGATTAAGTCTACTTGCTGATAGCGTAGGAATGTCAGCAGTAATAGGTAGTTTCTTTGCAGGACTTGCTATTTCACAAACAGAAGTAAGTCATAAGATTGAAGAATATACTTCAGCAATCGGTTATGTTATTTTTATCCCAGTATTCTTTGTACTTATCGCCATATCTGTTCAATTCGATAGTTTAATTCATCATCCTTGGATAATTTTACTCTTTACCTTCTTAGCAATTTTGACAAAATTTATCCCCGCCTATTTTGTTGGAAAAGCAAGTAAATTAAGTACTGGTGAGAGTATGTTGATTGGAACAGGAATGATTTCACGAGGGGAAATGGCTCTGATTGTGGCTCAAATTGGTCTGACGAGTGCCATTATTACAGATGAAGTTTATTCGGAGCTGGTTATCGTGATTATTTTAGCAACTGTATTAGCACCATTTTTAATTAAAATGGTCTTGAAAAAATATGATAATTAAGAAAAAATAAAGAATAAAAGACGAAAAATTTAAATTTTTTTAAATTTCATCTTATTCCTCCCAAAAAGATCAAAAAAGTGGTAAAATAGAAAAAATGCTTTTAGAGAATAGCGAACTTGCTAGGCTCTAAAAAATTTTGCCTAAAATTAGCAAAATTGCCTTTTAAAGGCAGTTTACAAATCTGAACTTTGCTTAGCAAAGGGATCTAGCGAAAGGAAAATCAAAATGTCAAAATTTCAAGTCGTAGAACATCCATTGATTCAACACAAACTCTCAATCTTGCGTCGTAAAGAGGCATCGACAAAAGAATTCCGTGAACTTGTTGATGAAATTGGAATGCTCATGGCCTACGAAGTATCAAGAGATTTACCCCTTGAAGATGTCGAAATCGAAACACCCGTTCAAAAAACGACAGTTAAACAAATCGCAGGTAAAAAATTAGCGATTGTACCAATATTGCGTGCTGGTATTGGGATGGTAGACGGAATTTTGAAATTGATTCCAGCTGCTCGTGTAGGGCATATCGGAATGTATCGTGACGAAGAAACACTTAAACCAGTTGAATATTTAGTTAAACTTCCAGCCGATATTGCTGACCGTCAAATTTTTCTTGTTGACCCAATGCTTGCGACTGGTGGTTCAGCAATTTTAGCAGTTGATTCTCTTAAAAAACGAAATGCTAAAGCAGAAAATATTAAATTTGTTTGTCTTGTTGCTGCACCAGAAGGAGTGAAAGCTCTCCAAAAAGCACATCCAGATATTGAAATTTATACTGCAGCTTTGGATGAAAAACTTAATGAACATGGTTATATTGTCCCAGGTCTTGGTGATGCTGGAGACCGTTTGTTCGGTACTAAATAATAAATTTATCCCTATTTCAAATAGGGATTTTTTTTATTTTATAAAAAAAGTAATTTTTTGAATCAAAATAGTTTACAAGTGTAAATTTATTTGATAAGATTACATATGTAAACAATAAAAATAAAAAAGGAAGTAATTATTATGTCATTCATTAAATCATTAGAAAACCGTCGCACAATCTACGCTCTTGGAAGAAACGTTCAAGATGAAGAAAAAGTGATTGAAACAATTAAAGAAGCTGTACGTTTTTCACCAACAGCTTTCAATTCACAAACTGGACGTCTTTTGATTCTCACAGGTGATGCCCAAGATAAACTTTGGGATGAAATTGTTGCCCCAGAACTTAAAGCAGCCATGGAAGCACAAGGTGTTCCTGAATCAGCTTGGGATAACACACGTGCAAAACTTGATGGATTTAAAGCTGCTTTTGGTACAATTCTTTTCTTTGAAGACCAAGCAGTTGTTAAAAATCTTCAAGAACAATTTGCTCTTTATGCAGATAACTTCCCAGTTTGGTCAGAACAAGGTTCAGGAATTATTTCTGTAAATGTATGGACTGCTCTTGCTGAACTTGGTTTAGGCGCTAACTTGCAACACTACAATCCATTGATTGACGAAGCTGTTGCTAAAGAATGGAATATTCCAGAAAGCTGGAAACTTCGTGGACAACTTGTATTTGGTTCAATCGAAGCACCTGCCGGCGAAAAAACATTCATGGATGATGCAGACCGTTTCATCGTTGCCAAATAATCAATTATTTATAATGACCGTCAGTAAAATTTACTGACGGTTTTTTATTTTGTAAAGTTGAACTCTTAAAAGCTGCATGCTATAATTGTCCAAAAGGAAGTGAAAATGAAAAGGATAAAAATGTGGCGATTTTTACAAGATAAAAAATATCCAGCCCTTGATTTTTTGAAGTATGTTGGACCAGGATTGATTGTTGCGGTGGGATTTATAGATCCAGGAAATTGGGCTGCCAATCTTGCTGCGGGTTCTCAATTTGGTTATAAATTACTTTGGGTAATTACGCTATCAACAATTATGTTGGCTTTTCTCCAGCATAATGTGGCCCACTTAGGGATTGTCACAGGAAAGTGTTTGTCAGAAAATGCGACCCAATACCTTAGACCCTGGCTCAGTAGAACAGTTTTGGGAACGGGAGTTTTAGCTTCTATTTCGACAGCAGTTGCTGAAATTTTGGGTGGAGCAATAGCTTTGCAAATGCTCTTTAAATTACCAATTGTGGTAGGAGCAATTTTAACAGCTGATTTGGTTATCTGGTTTTTGTTTAGTAATTCATATCCTAAAATTGAAAAAGTTATTATTGGTTTTGTAAGTTTGATTGGGATTGCACTTTTACTAGAAATTTTTATTATTCCACATATTAATTGGGGAAAAGCAGCAAAAGGAATGGTCATTCCTTTTGTTGATGCAAAATCAATGCCAATCATCATGTCAGCCCTAGGGGCCGTTGTCATGCCACATAATCTATTTTTACACTCGGAAGTTATTCAAAGTCGTCAGTGGAATTTAAAAGATGAAGCGGTGATGGAAAGACAATTGCGTTTTGAGTTCTTTGATACAATTTTTTCAATGTTTCTAGGTTGGGTGATTAATTCTGCAATTATTATCATTGCTGCGGCTTTATTTTTCCCTCGAATTGTAACAGAAATTAATCAAGCACAAGAAATGCTCGTTCCTCTCCTTGGTCCAGTGGCTGCAATTATTTTTGCGATTGCTTTTCTTTTTGCAGGAGTAGCCTCATCGGTAACAGCCGGAATGGCAGGTGGGTCAATTTTTGCAGGAATCTTTGCAGAACCTTATGATGCACAAGACCCACATAGTAAATTAGGTGTTTTAATCACAATAATTGGAGCAACGATTGCTATTTGCGCTTTAAGTTTTGTGACTTCGCCCTTTAATATTTTAATTTATTCACAGGTTTTCTTAAGTATCCAATTACCAATTACTATCTTTTTGCAAATTTATTTGACAAGTTCTAAAAGGGTAATGGGCAAATATAAAAATGTTTGGTTTACAAAGTGGCTCTTATTAGCGACAGGAGTTTTTGTAACTTTACTCAATATCGTATTAATCGTCGAAACTTTTAAATAATTCCGAAAAATTTGGTATAATAGTATTGTAAGAAGATTAAAAAATAAGGAGAAATTGATGCAAGCAAAATTAGTTAATAAAGTAGTTATCAAACGTAATGGACATGTCGTTGACTGGGATAGCTTCCGCATTCAAACGGCAGTATTCAAAGCTGCAATCAATGGTAAATACAAAGATAAACCGCTCCACGCCAATATGATTGCTAATAATGTAACAAAAGTCGTTGAAAAAGTAATTGCTGAGCTCTCTTTTGAAAAAATTGAGATTGAAACGATTCAAAACCAAGTGATAAAACAACTCAATGATTTTGATAAAGATGTGGCACGCGATTTTCTTGCTTACAAAACAAAGCAAAATATTGAGCAAAGACATTAATATAAAAAGAACTCATTGAGTTCTTTTTTACTCGTCAGTAAAAATTACTGACAGAACTTTTAATCTTGGGCTGTCAGTAATTTTATTTAGTATAATTTCCTTCTTGACAAATTTTAGGTCAAGCTTTACAATATAAGAAGAGACATGTTTTTAGTGAAAATTTCTAAGAAATCAGGCGGTTGATGCGAGCCTGAAAATGGCAGCTAAAAATACCACTCACTACTTACAGACTTTTTGTAAGTTAAATTCTTTTTTGGACAACAGAAAAGCGTCTCTGACACGTTACGTCAAAGAAGAGAAATTTACTGACAGCAATTTTATAGCTAAAAATTGAGTACTTTTGTAAGCAATAATTGCTAGCAAGAGCTTAACGAATTTTGTCAGTAAATAGAACAAAGGTGGTAACACGCAAGTAGCGTCCTTTATAGGATCAGATTTGCGTTTTTTTATTTCCATAAATTATTGACAAGACTTTTAACAAGTAATTCATTGCTCCCAAGCAATTCGGATTTTTCTGTCAGTAATTTCCAACTAAAAAAACATTAAAGAAAGGCACATAAAATGATTAAAATAACATTTCCAGACGGTAACGTAAAAGAATTTGAGGCGGGCGTAACAACATTTGAAATTGCTAAATCAATCTCACCTAGTCTTGCCAAAAAAACACTTGCAGGTAAGGTCAACGGAAAATTAATTGATGCCACTCGAGCAATCAATGAAGATAGCAACTTTGAAATTGTAACACCAGACCATGAAGATGCACTTGGAATTTTACGACATTCAGCTGCTCACCTTTTTGCTCAAGCAGCAAAACGCCATTTCCCTGATATTCACTTGGGTGTTGGACCAGCTATTCAAGATGGGTTCTATTACGATACAGATAACGAAGCCGGTCAAATTTCAAATGATGATTTGGCAACAATCGAAGCTGAAATGAAGAAAATTGTCAAAGAAAACTTCAAATCAGAACGTAAAGAAGTAAGCAAAGAAGAAGCAAAAGAAATTTTTGCAAATGATCCATACAAACTTGAACTCATTGAAGAACACAATGAAGATGAAGGTGGACTTACTATCTATACTCAAGGTGAATATACTGACCTTTGCCGCGGCCCACACGTTCCATCAACTGGTGTCATCAAATTTTTCCACCTTCTCAACGTTGCAGGTGCTTACTGGCGCGGTAATTCTGATAACAAGATGATGCAACGTATTTACGGTACAGCTTGGTTTACAAAAGAAGAATTAGAAGAAAATCTTAAACTTCGTGAAGAAGCAAAAGAACGTGACCACCGTAAACTCGGTCGCGAACTTGACTTGTTCTTTAATGACGCAGAACTTGGTGCGGGAACTGCTTACTGGCTCCCAGCTGGAGCAACAATTCGTCGAATTATTGAACGTTTTGTCGTTGACCAAGAAGTGAAAAACGGTTATCAACACGTTATCACACCAGTCATGATGAACCTTAATACTTATAAACAATCAGGTCACTGGCAACATTACCATGAAGATATGTATCCACCAATGGATATGGGTGATGGCGAAGAAATGGAACTTCGTCCAATGAACTGTCCGAGCCATATAGCTATCTATAAACATCACGTTCACTCTTATCGTGAACTCCCAATTCGTATTGCTGAATTTGGGATGATGCACCGTTATGAAAAATCAGGAGCACTCTCAGGACTTCAACGTGTCCGCGAAATGACTTTGAATGATGGTCATACTTTCGTCATGTTAGAACAAGTTCAAGAAGAATTTAGTAAAATTCTTCAATTGATTATGGACATGTACCGTGACTTTGGAATCAATGATTACAGCTTCCGACTCAGCTACCGTGACCCTAAAGATACAGTGAAATATTTCCCAGATGATGAAATGTGGGAAAAATCTCAAGCCATGCTCAAAGCGACAATGGATGACATGAATCTTGACTACGTTGAAGCAGAAGGAGAAGCAGCATTTTACGGTCCTAAACTTGACATTCAAGTTAAAACTGCACTTGGTAACGAAGAAACACTTTCAACTATTCAGTTAGACTTCCTTAATCCTGAAAACTTTGACATTTCATATATCGGTGCTGACGGGGAAAAACATCGCCCAGTCATGATTCACCGTGGTGTAATCTCAACCCTTGAACGTTTCATTGCCTATCTTATTGAAGTTTATAAAGGTGCTTTCCCAACATGGCTCGCTCCAACTCAAGCAACCATTATCCCAGTAAATAATGAAATTCATGCCGATTACGCATGGAAAATTCAACGTGAACTTCAAGATAAAGGGTTCCGCGTTGTTGTCGATGAAGCCAATGAAAAAATGGGCTGGAAGATTCGTCAATCACAAACACACAAAATTCCATATCAAATCGTTATTGGAGACCAAGAACAAGCTGATGGAACTGTAAATATTCGTCGTTATGGCTCAAAAGAAACAAAAGTCATTCCGCTTGAAGAATTTATTGAAAATATCAGTGCAGATGTTGCTAATTTTAGCCGCGTTGATTAAAGAAAAAGAGACTGTTGAAAATCAGTCTCTTTTTTATTTATATTGGAGGATTATAAGGTATAATAAATTGTATTAAAAAGATTATTAAGGTGAAGTATAAAGGGATATGGAAGTGATTAGCAGTTTTTATTTATTTTTGGAAATTTTAGGAACCGTAGCATTCGCTATTTCGGGGACCGTAGTGGGGATCAATCATAAACTAGATATTTTTGGTATTCTTGTGATGTCAGTAATAACAGCTGTTGGTGGTGGGATATTTCGAGATTTACTCTTAGGAGCAACACCGCCTACAGCATTAAAATCGCCATTTTTTATAGTTATTTCGATTATTGCATCAATAGTAGCTATGCTTGTAGCACTAATAATTAAATCAAGAAGAGAAGCATTGAGTATTTTTAAAGCAGCACGTTTCTATAATAATCTTCTCCTGGTTTCTGACGCAATAGGTTTAGGAATTTTTACAGTATTAGGGATTGATGCTGGAATAGCACATGGTTATTCACAAAATATCTTCTTCATTGTATTCTTAGGAGTATTGACAGGTGTCGGTGGTGGAATGATACGCGATGTGATTGCAAATCAAGTTCCAATGATTTTTAGAGAAAACATCTATGCCCTACCATGTATTATTGGTGGAATTCTATATGTATCCCTTCAATCGGTAATCAGCCATAACTTAGCTTTATTTATTTCTGTCATCTTTATCGTTCTCATCAGAATCATTTCAGAACAAAGAAAACTAAATTTACCAAGAATTGAATATTAATGTATTTAATAAAACATGACAACCGTGGGATTTTCCGGATGTAAGATAAAAAAAGTCGTAAAAGCCACAGTTAATTCTTGACAAGATTAGGTAGGTTTGATAGAATATAATAGTTGTCGCAAGAGACGAGGGTCTTGAAGC
>OMBN01000160.1_pt1 | contig 71613 bp, 77 predicted proteins | sample 1644891 | NCBI WGS metagenome assembly OMBN01 (sample SAMEA103958144, study PRJEB25191) | human gut metagenome | reverse complement strand
GCGCGATCTCCGCCGTGGCGGCAAGGGCGTCCGCCCGGCATACCGCCGCGAGGAAGGTGTTGATGTAGGCCGAAAGCAGGCACACACCCATCCCGGCAATGCAGAACAGGAAGAAGCGGAGCTGCCGCCTGCCCATGCACAGAGCGGCCACCAGTAGGGGAGATACCATGCACAGGAAGATGTTTTCGATGTAGGTCATGCTTCCACCGCCTTTCTCGTGGCGGGCAGCAGGCCGAGAATGGCGAGCGTCAGCAGCATATCGCACCAGAAGGTGGGGCTGGCCGGGGAGGTGTTGGGCCAGAAGCAGCCCGCCGTCCAGAGCAGGTACTCCGCAAACGCAAAGCACAGCACGCCGGTGTGGAAATACCGCATATTCTGCGCCGCGCCCGTCTGCGTTTTCGCATAGACCAGCCCTCGGATGGCGCAGTAGGAGAGCCAGATCATCATGCCGCACCAGATCAGGTTGGAGAGAATGTCCCCGAAAGCACAGTAGAACGCCAGCAGCGGCACGCCGAACGCAGGCGCAAGCCACGCCCTGCGGCAGCGGAAGCTGCGCTCGTCCTGACTGGTGAGCGTGGCCTGCAAAATACGCAGGAAAATTACGCTCGCCACCCAGCCAAACTCCGATACATAAAAGACCCGCGGCGTGGTATCGAACAGCAACAGATACAGCGTCCAGTAGAGCGAGCCGAGGGCAAAGCAGCCGTAGAAGCACAGCAGCAAAAAATACGCCTGCCTGCTGCTTTTGCGGTAGGCGACACCCGAGAGTAACGCGCCGATGAACGAGGTCAGCAGTTGCAGCAGGTTCTCAATCAGCTCCATGCGCATCCTCGCTTTCCCTGTCCTGTTCGTCCTCGCGGCTGAGCTGCCGGATGCGGAAGCACAGAACGGTCACGCACACGCCGAGTAAAAACGCCAGCAGTCCGGTGACGATGTATCCCAAGGCAGCGCCGCCGTGAAAGATGCTTGCCGCCGTTTCAAAGCCGGAATAATCGCCGGTCTGGATGCTTGCGGCAATGCCGGGCATGGCGAGGGACGCGCCGATGAGCAGCGCAAGGCACGCCGCCACGGCGGAAGCCATGGTGATCGTATCGCGCCGCCGCCGTTTTTCCTGCTCAATTTTGGCGATGCGCCGTTTTGTTTCCGTTATCCGTTCCTCATGGCTCCGCATGTGTGATCCCCTCCCGTTCCAGCAGCCTTCGCAGGCTCTCTTTTCCGCGATACACCATGTTGGTGATCTGCTTCACCGTTTTTCCCGTGACCTCCGCCGCCTGCGCGTAGCTCATATCCTCGAAGTATGTCAGATATAGAACCTCCCGATAGTCCGGGTTCATTTCGCTCATGCAGAAATGCAGAATGCGGTTTCGCTCCTCCGTCCGGATGACCTCCTCCGCCAGCAGCCGTCCCTCCGGCTCGCCGGTCAGCGCATCGAGGCTGAACAAGGTCTTCCACTTGCTCTTATGGCGCAGCGCCATGTGCCGTGCCGCCTTATAGAGATACGCCTTGAAGCCGCCGTCCCGTATCTTCGGCTTTTTGGTGAACAGATAGGCGAAAACGTCCAGCATCAGCTCCTCCGCCTCGTGAACGTCGTGCAGATAGCCGTCAATATACAGGGTCAGGGGGTCACCGTATTTCTTCATCAGGGCCTCCAGCCCCGCGTCGTCGCCGCTTAGATATTGGCGGTATAAGCTCTCGTCGCACGCCATGCCGTTCACTTCCTTTTTGCGGATGCTTCCAATGTAGCCAGGTGTCTGTCAGGTGCTTGTCCTGCCGGAATCGCGGTTATCCTGTATCGCCGCATGGATAATACTCAACACAATAAATTATATACGAATATCCGAAGAAACACAAGGCATCCGGCGAAGTGTTCAGCGAAAAGTTACGGATAGGAGCGACATTTTTTGAAAAAGTCCTCCGAAACTGGCCAAAACACCCTGCTCGGATTGTAGTATGGGTAGAGGGGGAAATACGGGGGTACGAAGTAGTCAGCAAGCACAGCAAGCGAGTACCCGCTTGCTGTGCTTGCGCTGTTCAGGTCCCCTGCCCGAACAGTCAAAATTGCTTGCTGGGGCGCAGGAACTCAATGAGCAGATCTGCGGCAACTGTTACGATCACGAGTATGATGGCTTTGTGTTTGTGGACGAGCTGGGCGAGCGGATGCGGGCCAATTATTTGACCTCGGCATTCCCAAAATTCTTGGAGGACCACGGCCTGCGCCGGATGCGCTTTCACGATTTGCGTCACAGCTGTGCCAGCTTGCTGCTGGCCAACGGCGTTCCCCTCAAGCACATTCAGGAGTGGCTGGGCCATAGCGACTTCACCACCACGGCGAACATCTACGCCCACCTGGATTACAAGTCCAAGATCACCTCGGCGCAGGCGATGGAGACAGGGCTTGCTCTACCGGAGGGCGGCGACTTCGGAAGTCGTTGGAGGGAGGGCTAAGCCGAAAATCCGGAGAGAAAAACAAAAGTCTGTTTTGATCACTTACTCTTAAAAAGAGGCATAAGAAAAAAGCCTATAATCGGCTTGATTACAGGCTTTTTCGGTGGCGGAGATGGAGAGATTCGAACTCTCGCGTCGGTTTGAGCCGACCTACCGCATTTCGAGTGCGGACCCTTCAACCGCTTGGGTACATCTCCGTATATTTTCGCCTGTTTTTAACTCGCAAAATCTTTTGGAGAGAAAAGCAGGAGAGAAACCATAAAAGTATTCGATTTGGAATTTTGAAAACCCGGAATTAGCAGGGGTTTTCGGGGGGACGAAAATCACAGATCCCGCCGAAATTTCGAGTCAGCCCCGTTATGACCACTTCGATACCGCTGCTTGTCACGGGGTGTATCATACCATACTTTCCGCTGGGGTGCAACTTCTTTTTCTGCAGGGTATATTTTGACGCGGCGGTGCATGTACTGATGGGAGAGGGGGGACGACTATGGAGAAGCGGGTGCTGATCTGGGATGATGGCCTAAATTATGTAAACTACATGGAAGCGCTGCGAGCAGTGGACCTGACGCCGGTGGTAGGGCGCGAGGCGGCCGGCCCGTGCGCTGCGCTGCTGCTTCCCGGCGGTGGGGATATCGCGGATCGGCTGCCGGAGGATGAGATCCGGACGATCAGAGCCTATGCGGCAGCGGAGAAGCCGATTTTGGGTATCTGCCGGGGAATGCAGGCGCTGAACGTGTTTTTCGGCGGGACGCTGTATGCCTATGTGCCGGGGCATCAGGTCAAGGGAGCTGACATCCTGCATGACACACGGGCGGTGGGTGAACTGGCGGAGCTGGTGGGTACCACGCCGCGGGTCAACAGCAACCACCACCAGGCCATCTGCCGCCTGGGGCGGGGGCTGGGTGTGCGGCAGTGGGCGGCGGATGGCGTGATCGAAGGGATATGTCACAGCCGCCTGCCAGTGCTGGGGGTACAGTGGCACCCGGAGCGCCAGGCATTTGCGCTGCGGCGGGGGGAGGCTGCGGACGGTGCGGCGGTGTTCTGGTGGCTGCGGCGGCAGGCAGAAAAGAACAGCGGCGGTTGACAAGGGCGGTCAAGTATGCCTATAATGGAGAAAATCGACAAGCGAGGTATACCGCTATGGAAAAGCTCCGCGCCTTTCTGAAACGAAAGGACATCGTTTTCTCCGCCAAGCGCTATTTTATCGACGCCATGGGCGCTATGGCACAGGGATTGTTCTGCACGCTGCTGGTGGGTACCATCCTCAACACCATCGGCCAGCAGTTCCACATCGGATTTCTCAACGCCGTCATCGTCACCATCGGCAAGGGCGATGGCGCGGTGAACTACACCATCGGCGGGCTGTGCTCGGCGATGGTGGGCCCCGGTATGGCGGTGGCTATCGCCCGGGCGCTGAACGCGCCGCCGCTGGTGTTGTTCTCCCTGATCCCCGTGGGTTTTGCCACCAACTACATGGGCGACGCGGGCGGCCCTCTGGCGGTGCTGTTCGTGGCCATCGTTGCCGCGGAGATCGGCAAGGCCGTCAGCAAGGAGACGAAGATCGACATTCTGGTGACGCCCATCGTCACCGTGCTGGTGGGCGTGGGCTTCGCCGCGCTGATCGCCGCGCCGGTGGGCACGGCGGCCTCCGCCGTGGGACAGGCCATCATGTGGGCAACGGAGCTGCAGCCCTTCTTCATGGGCATCATCGTCTCCGTGGTCATCGGCGTGGCGCTGACGCTGCCCATCTCCTCCGCCGCCATCTGTGCGGCTCTGGGGCTGACAGGGCTGGCCGGCGGCGCTGCCGTGGCGGGCTGCTGCGCCCAGATGGTGGGCTTCGCCGTTATGAGCTTCCGTGAAAACCGCTGGGGTGGCCTGGCCGCCCAGGGCCTGGGCACCAGTATGCTGCAGATGGGCAATATCGTCCGCAACCCCCGGATATGGATACCGCCTACGCTGGCTGCCGCCATCACCGGCCCTGTCGCCACCTGCCTGTTCCGCTTGGAGATGAATGGCGCGCCGGTGTCCTCCGGCATGGGCACCTGCGGCCTGGTGGGTCAGATCGGCGTCTACACTGGCTGGGTCAGCGATGTGGCCGCCGGTACGAAGGCTGCCATCACCGGCATGGACTGGCTGGGACTGGTACTGATCTCCTTCGTGCTCCCCGCTGTGCTGACGTGGCTTATCGCCGTGCCCCTGCGGAAGTGGGGCTGGATCAGGGACGGCGATCTGAAGCTGGATCTGTAAAACACAAAAAAGGCGGCGTCAGCCGCCTTTTTTGCTGAGTCGAAGCAGGCCGGAGTTGTCTAACTTTTGGGAGCTGACTCACGGTTGCTTCTATCTCGTTTTTGCGCTTTCCGTTTCGCTCGTTCCTTCGCTTGACGTTTCCTCTGCACAGTCGGTGACAGGAAAATGTCGTATGCGCTAAGTGCAAAGATGCCGGTAAATGCTGCGCCGATCGAAACGAGAATTACCCGGCTGGTTTTCCACTCTCTGTTAGAATCACGCAGTGAAAAACACAGGGTACCATCCGCTTCCATCTCTGCGATTTCGGGAGTCGCATCCCAAGGCCGCCAATTATAGCCGGTATAGACACGGATACGAATCGAATGAGGAGTGCTGTTGAAATCGGAAGGAATCTTCTTATAGCACGAAAAGCCAAAGGTGTATTCCGTTCCGTCCGTGCATATCAACAACGGAATAGGATATAATCTGCGCTCTTGACTGGACATCAGTGCCTTTTCGGAGTCGGCGTAAATTTCCATGGTGTTTTCTTCCGCATATATCGGCTGGGTCAGACCCATGAAGAGAAATATACCGCCCAATACCAGGCACAGCAGGTAATTGCGGAATTCCCGTACCCGCCGTTTCCACGCCGATCTTTTCCCTGAGGCCATGTGTCTTCACCCCTGTCCGGATCCTTTTGCCTCAGTATACCATGGCTGTACTGCGGCTGTAAAGAAAAGACTCGTGTTCGAGACGCGGGACAAAAGCGGCTCGTTCGTCCGGTTTGGCTTGGTTTACAAGACTTGCACAATATGGTATAATCATCTATCAGCAACGAGGAAAGGAACGACCACAATGGAATTATCGGCAAAGCTGGTGCGTTCACAATTGAATTTTTTTAAGCCCTTTGTGGCGGGTTGCTCACTGGAGACCACCCGCAAGGGACAGGATAAGCTGGGCGAGCTGATGAGCGCCCTGCACAAGCGGGAGGTGATCTTCCGCGACCACGACTTCGAGCAGTTCAAGGGCGCGTGGGTCATGCCTAAGGACGAGCGCCGCAGCGGCGTGGTGCTGTATCTCCACGGCGGCGGCTATACCTGCGGCAGTCTGGACTATGCCAAGGGCTTTGCGGCTACGCTGGCCAGCGAGTGCGGTGTGCGCGTGTTCTGCGGGGCGTACCGCCTGGCACCAGAGAACCCCTATCCCGCCGCGCTGGAGGATGCACTGACTGCCTACGACTATTTGCTGAAAAAGGGCTACGCGCCGCAGCAGATCCTGCTGTGCGGCGAGAGCGCCGGCGGCGGGCTGATCTGCGCCCTGTGCCTGAGGCTGAAGCAGCTGGGCCGGGAGCTGCCCTGCGGGCTCATCGCCATCTCGCCCTGGGTGGACCTGACCGGTTCCGGGAAGTCCTACGAATTCAACCGGGACAACGATCCGTCCCTGACGGAGGAGCTGCTGCAATTCTACGCCAGGTGCTATACACAGGACCCCACGGACCCGCTGTGTTCGCCCCTGCTGGGCGACCTGACGGGCTTTCCGCCGACGCTGATCTTCGCCGGCGGCGATGAGATATTGCTGGATGACGCCCGGGGATTGCATGAACGGCTGAAAAAGGCCGGGAGCAAAAGCAGGCTGATCATCGCGCCGGGGCGCTGGCACGCCTATGTGCTCTATTGCCTGCAGGAGAACATGGAGCAGGATATCTATGAGATCAACCGCTTTATGACGCAGAACCTGTCCCCGGCCCGGAGCCTGCGGTGGATGCGTCTGGACAACGCGGCCAAGATATATCCCGCTGCCAAGCGGCGCAACTGGAACAATTTTTTCCGCATCTCCGCCACGCTGGCGGAGCCGGTAGACCGCGCGGTGCTGGCAGCGGCGCTGGATGTGACGGTGCGGCGTTTCCCGTCCATTGCCGTACGGCTGCGGCGGGGTGTGTTCTGGTACTATCTGGAGGAGATACCCCACACGCCGCCCATACAGGACGAAAAGAGCTGCCCGCTGGCCCATGCGCCGTTCCGCCAGGTGCGGCAGTGCGCCTTCCGGGTGCTGGTGTATAAGGATCGCTTTGCGGTGGAGTTTTTCCATGCGCTGACCGACGGCACCGGCGCGCTGGTGTTCGTCAAATCACTGCTGGCGGAGTATCTCAGTGAGAAGTACGGTATCTCCGTCCCTGCGGAAAAGGGCGTACTGGGACGGTTAGAGGAGCCGTCGCCGGAGGAGCTGGAGGACAGCTTTGCCCGGTATGCTGGGGATGTGACCGCCAGCCGCGCCGAGGCCACGGCCTGGCACCTGACCGGCACACCGGAGACAGATGGCTATAAGGACCTGGTGACACTGATGGTGCCGGCGGATAAGCTGCGTTCCTGCGCCAAAGACCACGGCGTGTCCGTGACGGAGCTGCTGTGTGCCGCCATGATGCAGGCTATTCTGGAGCTGCAGGCGGAGAAGGTGCCCAACCCCCGCCACCGCAAACCGGTGAAGGTGCTGCTGCCGGTAAATCTGCGAAAGTTGTTCCCCAGCAAAACGCTGCGGAACTTTGCGTCCTATATTACCCCAGAGATCGATCCGCGGCTGGGGGCGTGCAGTTTTCAGGAGCTGTGTGCGCTGGTCCACCACAAGATGGGGCTGGAGAACAACCGCTGGACCATGCGGGCCAAGTTTGCCGCCAATGTGGCCAGCGAACGTTCGCCCGTGCTGCGGGTCATGCCGCTGTTCATCAAGAATATCGCCATGAAGGCCGTGTTTGACACGGTGGGCGAGTGCAAGTCCTGCTTGTGCCTGTCCAACCTGGGCCGCGTGGAGCTGCCGGACGTGATGGTGCCCTATGTGCGCCGGATGGACTTCATCATCGGTGTGCAGGCCAAGGCACCCCACAACTGCGGTGTGGTCACCTGGGGGAACACGGCCTACATCAACTGTATCCGCAGTATCCGGGAGCCGGAGCTGGAGTATCACTTCTACCGCGTGCTGCATCGGCTGGGACTGCCCGTTAAGGTCGAGAGCAATATGCGCTGACACAACGGGAGAAAGGAGCCTTTCTTATGTATTGCATCAAATGTGGCGTGGAGCTGGCGGACAGCGAGCGCGTTTGTCCCCTGTGCGGCACCCGGGTATTTCATCCCGATCTGCCCTGCGGACAGGGTGAGCCGCCCTACCCGCCGGCTGACCACCCCCGCCACGAGGAGGTCAGCCGCATCGGCGTGCTGTTCGTCATCTCTGTGTGTATGCTGCTGCCGGCGGTCATCACCGTGCTGTGCGACTGGCGCATCAACGGGACCATCGTCTGGTCCGGCTTTGCCGTGGGCGGATTGCTGCTGCTGTATATCCTGGCGGTGCTGCCTCTGTGGTTTAAGCGGCCCAACCCGGTGATCTTCGTGCCCATTGACTTCGCGGCCATCGGCGTGTTCCTGCTGTATGTGAACTACGCCACCGGAGGCCACTGGTTTTTGACCTTTGCGCTGCCGGTCACAGGCGCGGCAGGGCTGCTGGTGTGCGCCATGGTGACGCTGCTGCGGTATCTGCCCGGCGCGGCGCTGTACATCTGCGGCGGGGCGCTGATCCTGTCCGGAGGCATGGCGGTGTTGGTGGAGTTTCTGCTGAACCTGACCTTCGGCCTGCATGAGACGTTCCTATGGTCCTTTTACCCGCTGGCGGCGGGGGTGGTGCTGGGGGCCATGCTGCTGGTCATCGCCATGTGCAAGCCCCTGCGGCGCAGCCTGCACCGTAAGTTCTTTATCTGAGAGGTACCCATGCAGATGATTTTTATCGACATCGACAACACCCTGCTGGATTTTGACGCCTACATCCGGCAGACCATGCGGGAGGGCTTCGCGCACTTTGGACTGAAGCCCTACGAGCCGTACATGGAGGCCGTGTTCCACAGGGAGAACGGAAAACTCTGGCGGCAGATCGAGCAGGGCACGCTGACGTTCCGTGAGCTGGAAGAGATCCGCTGGAACAACGTGTTCCGAGCACTGAATATCGATTTTGACGGACAGGTATTCGAAAAGTATTTCCGCGCGGCCCTGTACGACAGCGCTATCCCCGTGGACGGGGCCATGGAACTGCTGGAGGCGCTCCACGGCAAGTATCCGCTGGCGGTGGCCAGCAACGGACCATACGACCAGCAGCTCCACCGGCTGGAGCTGGCGGGTATGAAGCGGTATTTCGATTGGTTCTTCGTGTCGGAGAGACTGGGTGTGTCCAAGCCGGCCCGGGCCTTTTTTGACGGGGCGTTTGCGGCACTGAACGATGGATGTGAAGCGGCCATCGCGCCGAAGGACTGTGTGATCATTGGGGACTCCTTGACCTCCGACATGGCCGGCGGCCGGCAGTATGGCATGAAGACCTGTTACTACCGCCGCCCCGGCGCGGCAGAGGGTACGGATGTGACCTGGCAGGTGACGGACCTGCGGCAGATACCGGCGTTGCTGGAGGGTACGGCATGATGACCATCAACGAATACCAGCAGCGGGCCATGGCTTCGCTAAATCCCGAATTGAAGGGCCGGGATGTGCTTATCAACAGCGTCATGGGCCTGTGCGGCGAGTCCGGCGAGGCCATCGACATCGTGAAGAAGTGGCTGGCCCAGGGCCATCCGCTGGACCGGGAGCATCTGGCCAAGGAGTTGGGGGACGTGGCCTGGTATCTGGCCGAGGCGGCCACGGCACTGGACCTTGATCTGGAGGACATCCTCCGGGCCAACCTGGAGAAGCTGGAGCGCCGGTATCCGGACGGCTTTTCCACGGAAAAGTCCGTGGGCCGGGATAAGAACGATCTGTAAGAAAAGCGGAAGCGGCGGCTTCCGCTTTTCTTCTTCACGGGGACTTGACACCGGGATTTTTTGTGATACACTGAGGCGGTGCGCATTTTTGCTTAGGAGGGATAGCCGTGCTGCAATCATTCCTCACCGTGGGGCAGCAGATCCTCACGCTGTACCTGCTGCTGGTGGTGGGCTTTGTACTGGGAAAGGTCAAGCTGTTGGATGACCGCGCCTCGGTGGCCCTGAGCAGCCTGGTCATGTACGTGGTGTCCCCCTGTATGATGGTGGTGGCGTTTCAACGGCCGCTGGAGCATACGGCACTGCACAACTTCGGCGTGGTGACGGGTGTCTCGGCCGTACTCCATGTGGTGTTTATTGCGGCGGCCATGCTGCTGATCCACGACAGGGACCGTGAACGGCAGAACTGCCTGCGCTTCGCCGCAGTGTTCTCCAACTGCGGCTTTATGGGCTATCCCCTGATGGCCGCGCTGCTGGGCAGCATCGGCGTGTTCTATGGTTCGGCCTACGTCATCGTATTTACTATACTCAGCTGGACATGGGGCGTCTATGTCATCACAGGCGACCGCAGCCAACTGCGGCTGAAGCCCCTGCTGCTGAACCCCGGCGTCATCAGCGTGGTGCTGGCTATGGCGCTGTATCTCGGGCAGGTGACGGTGCCGGAACCCCTGATGGTCCCCATCAACTATCTGGCGGACCTGAATACGCCGCTGCCCATGCTGGTGGTGGGCTATCAGCTGAGCCACGCCAATTTCAAGGCGGCGCTGCAGGGTATCAGCTCCTGGGTGACGCTGGTGCTGCGGCTGCTGGTGCTGCCTCTTGCCTCACTGGGCATCTGCCTGGCGCTGAACGTGTCCCATGACCTGACGCTGGTGCTGCTGATCGCGGCCAGCGCGCCGCCGGCGGCGCTGCTGAGTATGTTCGCCGCCCGCTTCGGCAAGGACACCGCCCTGACCTCGTCCCTGGTGTCGGTTCAGACGGCGATCTCCGCGTTGACCATGCCGGTATTGGTCGGCCTGGCAGAGGTGCTTGGATAAAGAAACATCCCCCGGCTCCGCCGGGGGATGTTTCTTTATCCGCGGTGCAGTATGGCGTCCAGATCCTGTTGGGGATGGGTGATGGGCTGCAGCTGATAGGTATCCACCAGCGTCTTGACCACCGTTTCTGACAGGAAGGCCGGCAGGGTGGGCCCCAGGTAAATGCGCTTGATGCCCAGCGCCAGCAGGGTCAGCAGGATACATACCGCCTTCTGCTCGTACCAGGACAGCACCAGCGTCAGCGGCAGGTCATTGACGCCGCAGCCAAAGGCATCGGCCAGGGCCAGCGCGATCTGCACAGCGCTGTAGGCGTCGTTGCACTGGCCTGCGTCCAGTGTGCGGGGGATGCCGTTGATATCGCCCAGATCCAGGTCATTGAAGCGGAACTTGCCGCAGGCCAGCGTCAGGATCAGCGAGTCCATAGGCGTGGACTTGACGAAGTCCGTGTAGTAGTTGCGTCCGGGGTGCGCGCCGTCGCAGCCGCCTACCAGAAAGATGTGCTTCACCGCGCCGCTTTTGATGGCGTCGATCACCTCCGGGGCGCTGTCGCCCAGCGCCTTGTGGGCAAAGCCGGTGGTCAGGATATGTCCGCCGTTGATGCCACTCATGCTCCGGTCGGTGCTGTATCCGCCCAGGGCCAGCGCCTGGTCGATGAGGGCGGAGAAATCCTTGCGGCCCTGCCGATCCTCCGGGATGTGCTTCAGTCCGGGATAGCCCACCACCGACGTGGTATAGATACGGTCGGCATAGCTGGGACGGGGCGGCATGATGCAGTTGGTGGTCATCAGAATGGGTGCGGGAAGGCTGTCGAACTCGCTTTGCTGGTTTTGCCAGGCGGTGCCGAAGTTTCCGGCCAGCTGCGGGTATTTTCGCAGCCCCGGATACCCGTGGGCGGGCAGCATCTCGCTGTGGGTGTACACGTTGACACCAGTGCCTGTCGTCTGCTCCAGCAGCTGGTGCAGGTCCTCCAGATCGTGGCCGGATACCACGATGAACGGCCCCCGACGGATGTCCGTGTGGACCTTTGCGGGCGCCGGGTCACCGAAGGCGGCGGTGTTGGCCTTGTCCAGCAGGGCCATGCATTGATAGTTTACCAGACCAAATTCCGTGATGAGGGCCAGCCACTCCTCAACGGTGTGCTTCTGCCGCAGGGCGCACAGCCCCTTGTAGAACCACTGGCTGACCGCCTCATCCTCCTGCCCAAGGCGGAAAGCGTGATGGGCATAGGCTGCCATACCCTTCATGCCGAACAGCAGTGTGGCGCGCAGAGACACGATGTCCGTATCGCCGCGCCATAGCCAACTCGGGTCCTGTATCGGCAGACGCTGGGGCGTCAGTTTTTCGGCGCGGCGGATATAGCCCTGTAAGGCTGTATCGTCAAAATTTACGTTGGTCAGCGTGGCGAACAGACCGTCCGCCAGCAGGTGTGTGACTTCCGGAGGATAGTCCTCCTTGGCGGCATATATCTCCGCCAGGTGGATGAGGGAGCACACCAGATAGTCCTGCAAATTGGCGGTTTTCGGCTGCTTGCCGCAGACGCCGGTGCGGACGCAGCCGCTGTTGCCCGCCGTCTGCTGACACTGAAAACAGAACATTTCAGACATAGAATACAAACCTCCTGACAGTATAGCAGCGATAGTCTGCCCTGCCGGGAGAAAATATATACAAAAAGGGAGACGCGCAGCGTCTCCCTTTTCTCAAAATTTCAGCAGAACACCCACCAGGGCGGAGATTCCGATGAACACGATAGGGTGCCACTTTTTCACCACAGGTACCCAGTTGGTACACACCAGCAGTACGGCCGCCAGGGCGATAGCCGGCCAGTTCAGCGCGGCCAGACCGGTCATACCACTGTGCAGCAAGGCGATAGGTACTACGGAGATGCCCGCCGCAGCCACCAGCGCGGTGGAGGCGGGGCGCAGGCCGTAGAACGCGGCGCTGACCCACTTGCTGTCGCGAAAGGCTTTCAGGAACGCCGCCACGATGAGAATGACGATAACAGAGGGGGTTACCAGCCCGATGGTGGCCACCAGCGCGCCGCCGATGCCGCCGGTGGTAAAGCCTACATAGGTGGCCATGTTCACGCCGATGGGGCCGGGAGTGGACTCCGACACCGCCAGCATATCCGCCAACTGGGCGTGGGTAAACCATCCAGTGCGTTCCGCCATATCCTGCAGGAAGGGCAGAGTGGCCAGCCCGCCGCCTACGGCGAACAGGCCGGTCTTGAAGAATTCCCAGAATAGTTGGAGGTACAGCATTATTTCGCCCTCCTTATCACGTTCTGAATGACGATGCCCAGCGCCGCGGCCGCAGCCACGAAGATGACGGGGGACAGGTCGGTGAGCAGCGCCGCCGCCAGCACAGCAAGGAAGATCAGCCCGGCGGCCCAGTCCTTCACAGAGCCCTTGAACAGCTTAACTACCGCGTTGAAGATCAGCACGCACACGCATACGCGGATACCCGCAAAGGCGTGCTGCACCCAAGCCAGATGGGAGAAGCTGTTGATGACACCTGCCAGTGCGGTGATGATGATCAGCGATGGGAACACAATGCCCAGCGTGGCCACGATGCCGCCGATAATACCGGCCTGCTTCTGCCCTATGAAGGTGGCGGTGTTTACAGCGATGATGCCGGGGGTGCACTGGCCGATGGCAAAATAGTCCACCAGCTCCTCGTCTGTAGCCCAGCCCTTGTCCTCCACGACCTCGCGCTGGAGGATGGGCAGCATGGCCATACCGCCGCCGAAGGTCATGACGCCCACCTTGGCAAAGGTGAGGAACAGCTGAGCGAGAAGTTTTGTGTTCATGCTCGTATCACCTCATTCTATATATCCGTACAGTCCCCGCACCGAGACCTCGCCGCTGCGGACTGTCTCCGTTTCGCCGTTTTCATACTGCACCGTCAGGCCGAACTGTTCGTCTATGGCCAGCGCCGTGGCCTGCCGGACGGTATTGCCCCGCAGGACGCGCACGGGTCTGCCCAAATTCACGCACCGCCGCCGGTATTCCGCCAGCCATTCCGCTGGGTCGGTCAGCACAGTCCGCATGGCTGTCAGCTGGGCCAGTATGGCGTCTGCCAGCGCGTCCGGCGACACGTCAAGCTCTTGTAGGGCAAGGGATGTGGCCATGTCCGCGATGTCCGGCGGAAAAGAGGCCTGTCCCACATTGACACCGATACCTACCACCAGCCACGCCGCACTGCCGTCGGGGAGCAGGGAGGACTCGGTCAGAATGCCGCAGAGCTTTTTGCCGTGCAGCACCACATCATTGCACCACTTGATGCCGCAGTCCGTGTCGCAGAGGCTCTCAACAGCGCGGCACACAGCCACCGCGGCCAGCGGTGTCACGGTGAGCAGCTGCCCGGCCGGGCAGTCCTGCCACAGGGCGGAAAGATACAGGCCGCCCTCCGGTGATTGGAACGAACGGCCCAGCCGGCCCTTACCGGCGGTCTGCGCCCGGGCGATGACGGCGGTGCTGTCCAGCCCCTGCGCGGCAAGGGCCTTGCATACGTTGTTGGTGGAGTCCACGGTGTCATAGCGCAGAACATCCCAAGTCACGGCCATCATCTCCTTTCGGTCGAAAACACATTGTAGCACTGTATTCCGCGTTTGTAAATAGTTGACAGGTGTTAAGGAATTTAGTATCATCAGGACAGTTTTTGGAGGAGGGACGCCTATGAACACCCATATCCGCAAGCTGGTCTATACCGCCCTGTTCGCCGCGCTGACGGCGGTGGGTGCGTTTCTGCGTATTCCGATGGTGTACAGCTCCGTGACGCTGCAATATCTGTTTACGGCCATGGCGGGGCTGCTTCTGGGCCGGAGGTGGGGCGCTTTGAGCCAGGCGGTGTACGTCCTGCTGGGGCTGGTGGGCCTGCCCATCTTCACCATGGGCGGCGGCTTTGGCTATGTGTTCCAGCCCACGTTCGGGTTCCTGCTGGGGCTGATCCCGGCCGCATGGGTGGTGGGTGCCGTGGCAGGGGAGAGTCTGGACCCCAAACGCATGGCACTGGCGTCGCTGGCGGGACTGGCCGCGCTGTACGCCGTGGGAATGCCCTACATGGCCTTGATACTCAACGCCTACATGGGCAAGGGTATGACGTTTTCCGCGCTGCTGTGGGCGGGGATGCTGCCCTACCTGCCGGGAGACGCAGTGAAGATCATCGTGGCGGCGGGCGTGTGCCCCATTTTGCGGCGGCGGTTAAGAATGGCGGATGGCAGCGATAAGCGTGGCGAATGACATTGTGCAATACAGCCAAATCATCTTCTGAAATTTTGACAGGATATTGGCACAGAAGTGTATTGCATTTTGCGGCTGTGCCCCGTATAATAGGCAAGAAAATGAGAGGAGGGACACGCCATGACCTGCAAGACGATCGTAAAAAAGCGGACCGACGCTCCCTCTGTTTTTGTTTCTGATATTGTTTCCATTTGACCGGTGATTTTTCACCGGTCATTTTTTTAGGCTGTTTGTAAGTAAGTAAACATATACGGATGAACGAGAAAGAGAGGACAAGTCACATGAACAAGAAATTAGGACATGACGCCATCTATGACGCCCGGGAGCTGGGCGTGCCCCGGATGCTGCTGCTGGGATTGCAGCACCTGTTTGCCATGTTCGGCGCTACGGTGCTGGTGCCCATCCTGGTGACGGGCTACGGCCTGCCCCTGTCCATCCAGACAACCCTGCTGTTCGCCGGTATCGGCACGCTGCTGTTCCACGTCTGCACCAAGCTGAAGGTACCCGCCTTCCTGGGCTCCTCCTTCGCCTTCCTGGGCGGCTTCCAGGCGGTGGCTGGTCTGAACACCGGCAAGTTCGCCGCCATGACCGGCGAGGAGAAGCTGCCCTACGCCCTGGGCGGCGTGGTCATCGCGGGTCTTTTGTACCTGGTGCTGGCCCTGCTGTTCAAGCTGGTGGGTGCCAAGAAGGTCATGCGCTACTTCCCGCCCATCGTGACCGGGCCCATCATCATCCTCATCGGTCTGAACCTGTCCGGCACCGCTGTGACCAATGCCTCCACCTGTTGGTGGCTGGCCCTGGTGGCTATCGCCATCATCATCGTCGCCAACATCTGGGGCAAGGGCATGGTCAAGATCATCCCCATCCTGCTGGGCGTGGTAGGCGCGTACATCGTAGCGCTGATCGCCGGCAAGGTGGACTTCACCGAGGTGGCCGGCGCCGACTTCGTGGGTCTGCAGAAGTTCGTCCTGGCTAAGTTCGATGTGACCTCTATCCTGGTCATGGCGCCCATCGCCATCGCCGCCATGATGGAGCACATCGGCGACATCTCCGCCATCTCCTCCACCACCGGCAAGAACTTCATCGAGGATCCCGGCCTGCACCGCACCCTGCTGGGCGACGGTCTTGCCACCGCCTTCGCCGGTATGTTCGGCGGCCCCGCTAATACCACCTACGGCGAGAACACCGGTGTTCTCGCCCTGAGCCGCGTCTACGACCCCCGGGTCATCCGTCTGGCCGCCCTGTACGCCATCATCCTGAGCTTCTCCCCCAAGTTCGACGCACTGGTCAACTCCATCCCCACCGCCATCGTGGGTGGCGTCAGCTTCGTCCTCTACGGTATGATCTCCGCGGTGGGCGTCCGCAACGTGGTGGAGAACCGCGTTGACCTGACCAAGTCCCGCAACCTCATCATCGCCGCGGTGATCTTCGTCTGCGGTCTGGGCTTCGCCTCCACCGGCGGCATCACCTTCACCGTGGGCAGCGCCGATATCACACTGACCGGCCTGGCCATCGCCGCCCTGGCGGGCGTGATCCTGAACGCCGTCCTGCCCGGCAACGACTACGAGTTCGGCAAGAGCGTCGAGGGCGACGCCAGCGCCGACCTGGGCAGCTATTGAGCCATATCTTGAATGAATACCGGGCCGCGCGGCCCATACCCCGGGGACGCACGGACAAAAGGCAGGCATCGTAAGATGCCTGCCTTTCTGTTGTCCGCTTTTGTGCAACACCGGAGAAAAACACCCCGCATAATAGGACGGCATACACTGTAACGGTGCCGCTGAATAATGTGTGGGGAGGACACAAAGGATGAAAAACGAAACTTCTGTTATGGCCATTCTGGCGGCGGCGCTGGGTGCGCTGTGCAGCTACGCCTCGGCGCTGGTGGTGCCGCTGGCGGTGCTGATCGCCGTAATGCTGGCGGACTATGCCAGCGGTATGGCAAAGGCCTGGAGCGCGGGCAAGCTCTGCTCCAAAACCGGCCTGCGCGGTATCCTGAAAAAGCTGGGCTATCTGGTGCTGGTGGGTGTAGCCGGTGTGGTGGACTGGTTGGTACGTTACGGCCTGACCCAGGTGGGGGTGGAGGTCAGCTTTCAGTTCCTGATGGCGGCGATGGTCATCGTCTGGCTCATCATCAACGAATTGATCTCCATCCTGGAAAACGTGGCGGCGCTGGGCGGCCCGGTGCCGGGCTTTTTACGCAAGCTGTTGACGCGTCTGAAGGCCACCGTTGAAACAAAGGCAGGGGAGGAAGACAAAAATGCAAATCAATGAAGTTGCCTATAAGTGGGCGGGTCAGCTGGCCCGACGGACGGCCACCCGCCGCATTATCCTGCACCACGCCGCGGCGGTGACATGTACGCCGCAGCAGGTCCACCAGTGGCACCTGGCCAACGGGTGGACGGGGATCGGTTATCACTTTTTCGTCCGCAAGGAAGGCACGGTCTACCGCGGCCGTCCGGAGGACACCGTGGGCGCCCACGCCGGGAACAATAACTACGACAGCCTGGGCGTCTGCTTCGAGGGCAGCTTTGACCGCGAGACCATGCCTGACGCCCAGCTGCGCGCCGGACAGGAGCTGGTGGCATACCTGAAGCAGAAGTACGGCATTTCCACCGTCCAGCGCCACAGCGATGTGAACGCCACCGGCTGCCCCGGGGGCAATTTCCCCTTTGATGTCCTGGCGGGCGCGCAGGCCGCAAAGCCTGCGGTGCCGGCGCCGGTGATCTCCGGCACGACGCTGACACTGCCATTGCTGACTACCGCCAGCCGCGGCGATACCGTGCGCTGTGTACAGGCGGCGCTGACCGGACTGGGCTACGACGCCGGCGGGGCGGACGGTATCTATGGGACCAACACCGCCGCGGCGGTCAAGCGTTTCCAGGCATCCCGGGGCATTGCCGCTGACGGCTTGGTGGGCCGTGATACCTGGCACAAGCTGCTGGGTGCGTAGAAAAAATAGCGTGCGGAAAGAGGGCGGCGTTGGCCGCCCTCTTCTCTTGTATCCGAAAAGCCCCCATGCGGACGCATGGGGGCTTTCATTATGCCAGAATGTTCTTCAGGTCCGTCAGACCGGGAACGTTGGTCACCACCAGTACGTGGTCTCCCGGCTCAATGGTGGTCATGCCGCCGGGAATGATGGTCCGGCCCTCCCGTACGATGGCAGCCAGCAGGACGCCGTGGCGCAGGGGCAGCTTCATCAGCGGCGTGTGCAGTATGCCGTTGCCGTCGTTGCTGGCAGTGAATTCCAGAGCCTCCACCTTGCCGCCCAGCAGCTTGTACAGTGACTCCACCGCCATGCCTTGCGAGTTGGCCAGTGCGCGGACGTAGCGGGTGATCTGGTTGGCGATGATATCCTTGGGACTGATGATGCTGCCCAGTCCCGTCTCCTGTACCAGCTCCATGTAGTTGGGACGGGTCATTTTCGCCAGAACCTTCCGTACACCGGCACGGCGGGCGGCCAGGGCCATCAGTAGATTTTCCTCGTCACGGCCCGTCAGTGCCACGAAGCCGTCCGCACCGAACAGGTTTTCCGATTTGATGAGGTCGATGTCCGTGCCGTCGCCCTCGATGATCATGGCGCCCGGCAGGTCCTGAGACAGCCGCAGACACTTATCATGGTCCTGCTCCACCACATGGACCCGCGTGCCGGCCCGGGCCAGCTCCCAGCTCAGGTACATACTGATCCGACTGCCGCCCAGAATGGAAACGTCCTTTACCCGTTGGAGGCTGCGCCCCATGCTCTTGAGCATTTTGTGCAGCTCGGCCTTGCTGCCCACCATGTACAGCCGGTCCTCCAGCTGGGGCACGAAAGCGCCGTTGGGGATGATGAACTCATCGCCCCGCTGGGCGGCGCAGATCAGTACCTCTGCCACGCGCTCCCGGTGAAAGTCGCTGAGGCTGCGGCCGAGGATGGTATCCTCCGGGTGCAGCTGAAAGCCGATCATGTCGATGCGCCCGCCGGCAAAGGGCTCCACGGAGATGGCTGCCGGGAAGCTGAGGATCCGCGCGATCTCCTGCGCAGCGGCCAGGTCAGGGTTGATGACCATATCCAGGCCGATCTCCCGCTTGAGCATATCCGCGTCCCGGCGGTATTCCGGGTTCCGCACCCGGGCAATGGTGTGCTGCGCGCCCACGCTTTTGGCGATCAGCGCGCACACCAGGTTCGTTTCGTCCACGCCGGTGACGGCGATGACCAGGTCGGCGTCCCGCGCCCCGGCCTCCATCAGAACGCTGATGGAGGCGCCGTTGCCGTGGATGCACAGCACGTCCAGTGTGCTGTCCGCACGGTTCAGGTGGGCGGCCTCATCGTCCACCACCGTGATGTCGTGCTTTTCCTGGGTCAGCTGCTGGGCGATGGCATAGCCCACCTTGCCGCAGCCTACGATGATGATCTTCATGCGTCCTCCTCTCCGCCCGAGGGGGCGGCGGTCTGTCTCTTTTCCAGCAGGGCGGCGGAAAACTCCGCGCCCAGTATCAGTATCTGTCCCGACATATACAGCCACAGCAGCACCACGATCACCGTGGCAATGGAGCCGTACAGCACCGAGTAGCGCCCCAGGTGCTCTACGTAGTACGAAAACGCCATGCTCAGCACCATCCACGCCGCCAGTGAACCGCCCACGCCGGGCAGCACCTCCCGCAGCGGCCGGCGCTGGCCCTGGGAGAGCATATACAGGATCACCAGCGTGATAGTCATGACCACCGCCAGCAGCACGAAGCGCAGGGAACTCCACGCGGTGATGAACGAGTCGGTGATGGTGATGAACCGTCCGACAAACTCCAGCACGGACCGTCCCACCACCACCAGCACCAGCGTCACGGCGATAACGACGATCAGCCATACAGTGAACAGCAGGATCCGCAGCTGGCTGCGCCACAAGCTCTCCGGCGCGCTGCGGCCAAAGGCCTTGCGGAGCGAGTGCATCAGGCACCCGGAGGCCCGCATGGGGAACCAGATGGAGAAGATGAGACTGAACCACAGCAGCTGACGGCTCTGGTTGGCGGAGACGTACTCCAGATATGAGCGCACCACATCCACCACATCTGCCGGCAGCAGCGGCTCCAGTACGGAGGTGATATACGCTACGTCCAGTTCCAGCAGACCCAGCAGGGTGCTGATGAAGATCAGCAGGGGGAAGATGGCGAACAGCAGATAATACGTCAGCGCCGCGCTGTCCCGGGCTACGTCGTGGGTATAGTACCGCAGCACCATGTCGGCGGCCAGCCGGCCGGCGTGGGTGCGGGGGAATTTTTTGTTACCACTCATATCAATATACCTCGGATGTTTAGTATACCATGATTGTTGGTAAAATCAAAGCATAATTTATCGGCGCGGCTATTCCCTCCCGGCGGGCTCAATTTTTTACAAAAAACCGAAAAAATAAATTTTTTATTAAAAAAAGTATTTCAGGTTGTCGAAACGTGAAAAGCGTGTTATAATATTGTGAGCGTAACTGGAAATAATAGGAAATCACTTTATCATTATTATACATGAGTGGAGGACGTATTATGGATAATCTGACTACCATCGTTCGTGACGAGATCTCGCGGCAGTACCGGAGCGTGCGGCAGTTTGCCTTTGCGGTGGGCGTGCCCCTGTCCACCATCAACAGCGCCCTCCACAACGGCGTCGGCGGTTCTTCGTTCGATACCGTCATGCAGATCTGCAAGACGCTGGGCATTAAGGCGATGGCCGATGATGCCGCCTTCTATCTGACCGATGATACCGAGCAGCTGCTGACCCAGTACGCCAAGCTGGATGACTACGGCCGCCACACTGTGGCCTCCGTCATGCAGGTGGAGTACGAACGCTGCTCCAAGCTGAATAATCTGGACGACTGACACATACGGCCCACCGCTCTCCGGCGGTGGGCCTGTTTTTTCCGCCGCCGCTGTGCGGCGGCTTTTTTCGCTTTTTTATTGCAAACACCGCTATGCTGCGATACAATATATACGATAGATTTGTTGATGAATTTATATTATATTAGGTATTGATATTACCATCGATTGACAAGGATTTGATTGCCAAGCGGGAATCGCTTTGCTGAGTACAATGGCCGGCCGGCTGCGGAGGAAGTCTATGGAACAGTTTACCGTCCAACTGAACAACGCGACCTGCACGGTGTGTATCGGCGCCGGTGTGCTGGGGCGCGCCGGCGCGCTGCTGCGGCAGCACGTGCCGCAGGTGCGCCGCTGGGCGCTGGCGGCGGATGAAAATGCATCTGCCCTTTATGGCGAGTGGGTACAGAGCGGCTTCCGGGCTGCCGGACTGCAGGTGCGGCTGTTCCTGCTGCCCCAGGGCGAGAGTGCCAAAACGCCGGAGGCATGGTTGTCCCTGTGCCGCCGGATACTGGACAGCGGTTTTGACCGTTCCTGCGGCGTGGTGACGCTGGGTGGCGGCGCCTGCGGCGACGCGGCGGGCTTTGCCGCCGCGTCGCTGCTGCGGGGCGTGCCGTTGGCCCATATCCCCACCACGCTGCTTGCCCAGGTGGACAGCGCCCTGGGCGGCAAGACGGCTCTGGACTTGCCGGAGGGCAAAAACCTGCTGGGTGCGTTCCACCAGCCGTCTCTGGTGCTGTCGGACCCTGCCTGCCTGGCGACGCTGCCGCAGCGGCAGTTTGCCTCCGGTATGGCGGAGGTCATCAAGACCGGGCTGGTGGCCGATTCCGCCCTGCTGGCCGCCGCCGAACAGGGCCTGCGGAGCGACAGCGGCGAGGCCCTGACGGCCCTTGTCGCCGCCTGCGGACGGGCCAAGCTGCACTTGGTATCCGGTGATGCGGAGGACCACGGCGCACGCCGCCTGCTGAACTTTGGCCATACCTTCGGCCACGGCTACGAGGCTGTCGGCGGGTATGACACCTGGACCCATGGCGAGGCTGTGGCCGCCGGGATGTGCCGTACCCTTCGCTGGCAGATAGCCAATGGCTATGGCGGCACCGATGTGCTGGCGCGGCTGGAGCCGCTGCTGACGCGGTACGGTCTGCCCACGGCCATCGACTGTGACGAGGCGGCCCTGCGCCGCTGCGTGGGCCACGATAAAAAAACCGCCGGCGGTACGGTGCAGTTGGTCATCGTCCGCTGTATGGGACAGGGTGAACTGGTGACGGTGCCCCTGTCCGATTTATGGGAGGATAAAGCATGAAGCTGTTATTGACGCCTTCGTCTCTGCGGGGCACCGTCACGGTGCCACCCTCCAAAAGCCTGCTGCACCGCGAGCTGATCTGCCGGTTTCTGGCGGGCCAGGTCACGGAGCTGCCGCCCCACGCGGCACAGGATGTGCTGGCGACCTACCGGGGGCTGGCCTGCCTGACCGCCCCGGCGCCGCTGGTGGACTGCGGCGACAGCGGCAGCACCCTGCGCTTTCTGCTGCCCCTGTTCATGGCCCTTGGCCGCACCGACGCGGTGTTCACCGGCTCCGACCGGCTGCTCTCTCGTCCTATCCCCGGGGATCTGGGCCTGCGGCGCACGGAGCAGGGCCTTGCCCTGACCCGCCCGCTGACAGCGGGCCACTGGTCGCTGCCGGGAGATGAGACGTCCCAGCTGATTTCCGGTATGCTGCTGGCGCTGCCGCTGCTGCCGGGGGACTCGGACATTACCGTCACCGGAGAGGCCGTCTCCCGGCCCTATGTGCAGATGACTCTGGCGGTCCTGGCTCGCCACGGCGTCACCGTGGAGAAAATCACCGATGGCTGGCATATCCCCGGCGGGCAGTTCTGTCGCCCCGCGCCGCTGTTGGATGAGCCGGACTGGTCCGCTGCGGCCTATTGGCTGGTGCTGCGTGCCCTGCTTCCCAGACAGAGAAGGGAGGCTCTTCGTATCCCGTTGGCGCCGCCGCCCTATCTCCAGGGCGACGCGGCCATCTTGCGCTATCTGGACAAGCTGCCGGAGCAGATCGATATCTCCGATACCCCGGACCTTCTGCCGCCGCTGGCCCTGTACGCCGCGCTGCGCCCGGGCCGCAATACCTGCTTTACCCACGCCGCGTTCCTGCGGCAGAAGGAGAGCGATCGCCTGACCGCCGTCTCCGCTGTGCTGAACGCGCTGGGCGCTTCGGCAGAGGTGCAGCCGGACGGACTGGTCATCCACGGCGTGAGCGCGCTGCACGGCGGAGATGTCTCTGCCTGCGGTGACCACCGCATCGCCCTGCTGGCTGGCTGCGCCGCTATGGTGGCCGACGGCCCCGTGACACTGTCCGGCGCTGAGACGGTGGCGAAGTCCTACCCCGCCTTCTGGCGCGAGCTTGCCGCCCTGGGCGGAAACTGGGAGGTGCTGGAATCGTGATGCACTACACGCTTTTCGGCGAGTCCCACGGTCCGGCGGTGGGTGTCCTGCTGACGGATGTGCCGCCGGGGCTGCCGGTGGACGAGGCCTTTATCCGTGAACAGCTGCTGCGCCGCATGGGGCAGGGCGGGCTGACCACCGCTCGGCAGGAAAAAGAGGAAGTGCACTTCCTGTCCGGTGTCTATCAGGGCCGCACCACCGGCGATCCGCTGGCGGCGGTCATTTACAACGGTGATGTCCGTTCCGCCGACTACGACAGCCTGAAACACAAGCCCCGGCCCTCCCACGGAGACTATACCGCCGCGGTCCGCGCCCTGGGCTGCAATGATCCCCGGGGCGGCGGCCATACCTCCGGGCGGCTCACCGCGCCGCTGACCGTGGCCGGCGCGCTGGCGATCACATACCTGAAGACGGCCCATATCGCCGTTCACGCGGATGTCCTGGATGAGGAGGCTCTGCGGGCACGCGCTGCCGCTGCCAAAGCGGATGGCGACAGTGTGGGCGGCGTGATCCGCTGCACCGTCAGCGGTCTGCCCGCCGGTTTGGGCGGCCCTGACTGGCGGGATACCGTGGAGGGCACCATCGCCCGCCATGTGTTTGCCATTCCCGCTGTCAAGGCCATCGGCTTCGGCGCAGGGGAGACCTTCGCCCAAATGCGCGGCAGCGCGGCCAACGACCCGTTTACGATGGCCTGTGGCGCTGTTCGCACAGCGACCAATCATGCCGGCGGTGTCAACGCCGGCGTCACCAACGGCATGGACGTGGTGTTCGACGTGACGTTCCGCCCCACGCCGTCCATCGCTAAGGAACAGCGGACCGTGGACCTATATACCATGACGGAGACGACTATCTCCGTCCCCGGCCGCCACGACGCCTGCATCGCGCTCCGCGCTGCCCCGGCGGTGGAGTCCGCCGCCGCCCTGGCGGTGTGCCAGCTGCTGCCGGACACGCCCGCCGACCTGGATGGTCTGCGCTGCCGATTGGACGAGACGGACGCGGCGATCCTGGAGCTGTTTGACCGCCGTCAGCGGCTGTCTGCCGCCATCGGCGCGTATAAGAGCGCCCACGGTCTGCCGGTTCGGGATAAGGCCCGGGAGGCGGAAGTCCTCCGTACCCGGGGCGATATGCTGCCGGAGCGCCGCGATCAGGCGGAGCGCCTGATGACCCTGCTGATGGCGCTCTCCCGGGAGGAGCAGGCATGACGGGGCGGATCATCCTTATCGGTATGCCCGCCGGCGGAAAGACCACCATCGGCGCCGCCCTGTCCCGGGCGCTGTCCGTGCCCCTTTACGACGCGGACGCACTGACGGAGCAGACGGTGGGCTGTTCCATCCCTGAGATCTTCGCCGCGGAGGGCGAGGCTGCCTTCCGTGCCCTGGAACGCCGGACGCTGGAAGCGCTCTGCACAGAGACGGAAACACCCTGCGTCATCGCCACCGGCGGTGGTGCGGTGTTGACGGAGCAGAACCGTGAGCTCCTGCGTCGAAGCGGCACGGTGTTCTGGCTGGACCGGACGGTGGATAATATTATGTCGACTGATTACGCCGCCGGACGTCCGCTGCTCGCCGGGGGAGAGGCGGCCCTGCGGGCCCTGTATGCCGTCCGCTGCCCGCTGTACGCGGCCTGCGCCCATTATCGGGTGCCTGACGGCACTGTTGACCAAATGAAGGACTTTATTCTGCGACTATGGAGGGATACGCCATGAAGCTGCTCATCCTCAACGGCCCCAACCTGAACCTGTTGGGCCAGCGGGAGCCGGACATCTACGGCAGACAGAGCTATGACGATTTATGTAAACTGATTTACGAGCACGCCGCCGCCGTGGGCTGCCAGGTGGAGCTGTTCCAGTCTAACCATGAGGGCACGCTTATCGACGCTATCCAGGCCTCCCGGGCCGGCTTCGGCGGCATCGTCATCAACCCTGGGGCCTACGCGCATTACAGCTACGCCATCTATGATGCTCTGCGCTGCGCCCCCGTCCCGGCGGTGGAGGTGCATATTTCCGATATCAACGCCCGCGAGCCCTTCCGGGCCGTGTCCGTCACCGCGCCGGCCTGCGTTAGAGTCATCACCGGCCACGGACTTGCCGGCTATCTCGAAGCCATGGACTATCTGCTCCAACACACCAATGACACTGCGGCTGCGCCCACCTGCGGCTGCACTGGGGAGGCACTTGTATGACCAACAAAAAGCTCTATCTTATCGGCGACCCCGTGGATCATAGCCTTTCGCCGCTGCTCCACGGCGCCATGATCGCCCAGACCGGCGTACACTACACCTATGAAGTCCGCCGCGTTCAGCCCCGCGATCTGGCCGACTTCGTGGCCGAGGCCAAGGCCGGCGGCTGTGCCGGGTTCAACGTCACCATGCCCCACAAGGAGGCCATCCTGCCACTGCTGGATGAGCTGAGCCCTGCGGCGGCCGCCTGCGGTGCGGTGAACACCGTCTGCATCAAAAACGGCCGTGCCATCGGCTATAACACTGACGGCCGGGGATTTGTGGACAGCCTGCGCGCCCGCGGCCTGGAGCCGGAGGGCAAGACCGTGCTGCTGCTGGGTACCGGCGGCGCCGGAGACGCCATCTGTGATGCGCTGGTCGGCGCCGGTGTGAAAAAGATTTTCGTCACCAACCGCAGCGTCTATCCGGCCCAGGATCTGGCCGCGCGTTACCCGGATAAGGCGCAGTTCATCTACTTCGGCATTTTCCCCGTCCGCCATGCCATGGCCGAGAGCGACCTGTTCATCAACGCCACCTCTCTGGGCATGGCCGGCATGAAGGAGTTTTCCGACCTGGGCTTCCTGCGTGACGCCCCGGCAGGCGTCACCGTCTACGATTTGGTCTATAACCCCCGGCAGACCATGCTGCTGCGCGAGGCCGAAAAGCGCGGCCTGCCCACCGTGTCCGGCATCGACCTGCTGCTCTACCAGGCGGCCCGTGCCTTCAAGATGTTCACCGGCAAGGACGTGGATATGCCCGCCCTGCTCTCGGCGCTGGAGGGCAAGCTGGACTGAGGTTGACACCCGTCCCGCGCGGTTATATAATACCCGAAGGCTTTTCACCTTTTCTTTGAGGTATTTTCTATGAACTTTCGATTGCTCTCACACACAATGGGCTACATCCTGTGGGTCGAGGCAGGCTTCCTGCTGCTGCCGGCACTGACGGCCTGTATTTATGCCGAGACCTGCTGGCAGCAGTTTCTGCTGACGGCGCTGCTCTGTGCCGCGGCGGGCACGGTGCTGCATCTGATCCCGGTGAAAAAGACCCAGATGCACAGCCGCGACGGCTTTGCGGCAGTGGCCCTCAGCTGGGTGCTGCTGTCCCTGTTCGGGGCGCTGCCCTATGTGTTCACCGGCGCCATGACCAGTTATATCGACGCCCTGTTCGAGACGGTCTCCGGCCTGACCACCACCGGCTCGTCCACCTTCACCGCTGTGTCCCATCTGCCCCGCAGCGTGCTGCTGTGGCGCTCGCTGACCCAGTGGATGGGCGGCATGGGTGTGCTGGTGCTGTTCCTGGCGCTGACGCCCCGTATGGGCGAGGGCGCGGTGTTCCTCATGCGCGCCGAAAGCCCCGGCCCCATCAAGTCCAAGCTGGTGCCCAAGGTGGGCGGCACCGCCAAGATACTCTATCTGATCTATGTGGTGCTGACCCTCTGCGAGGTGCTGGCCCTGCGTCTGGCGGGCGAGAGCTGGTTCTCCGCCGTCTGCCACAGCTTTACCACCATGGCCACCGGCGGCTTCTCGATTTATGATACCTCCCTAGCGGGCGCGTCCAAGGCGGTCATGTGGATCGTCACCGTGTTCTCCTTCCTGGCGGGCGTCAACTTCTCACTGATGTTTCTGGCCGTTCGCGGCAAGCTGAAGGAGGTGCTCCGCAGCGAGGAACTGCGGATCTACGTCGGTATCGTGGCGGCGGCCACGCTGCTGCTGTGCATCAATCTGCGGGTGCAGGCGGGGGTGCCCTTCGGGGATTCCATCACCGACGCCGCCTTCCAGACTGTTACCATCATGACCACCACGGGCTTTGCCACCGTGGATTTCTCCCTGTGGCCGACCTTCTGCCGTATGGCACTGGTGATGCTGATGTTCACCGGCGCCTGCGCCGGCTCCACCTCCGGAGGCATCAAGATATCCCGCGTCGCCATTCTCTGCAAGAGCCTGAAGCGGGAGCTGAAGCAGCTGGCGCACCCCCACCATGTCAGCGTGCTGAAGGTGGACGGACAGGCCGTGGAGGAGCGGGTCGTATCCTCCGCCGGCGCGTTTATCGCGGCATACCTGCTGGTGCTGCTGGCGGGCGCACTGGTGGTCAGCTGGGACAACTATGGCTTCCAGGAGTCCTTCGCCGCCTCTCTGACCTGCATCAGCAATGTGGGTCCCGGCCTGGGCATCCTCGGCCCCATGGAGAATTTCTCCATCCTCTCGCCCCTGAGCAAGCTGGTGCTGTCGCTGGAGATGCTCATGGGCCGTCTGGAGCTGATGCCCCTGCTGGCGCTGTTCCTGGGCAGCACCTGGCGTGACTGACGCAAAAAAGCACCCCGCGGGGTGCTTTTGTCATTTCTGCGTCGTGCAGTATGCCTCATATTTTTCCTGCAGCCAGGCCTTCAGCGTCTCCACGCCCGCCTCGTCCCAGGTGAAATCCCGTTCCTCCTTGTCCTGCGCCAGCTCGTAGCATACATTGCTGTATACAGCGGTGTGCAGGATTCCCGCGTCCTTATCCCCATCGAAGCGGTAGCGGAACTCCCCGATAGAGCCGGTGTATATGAACGCCCGATTGAACCAGTTGGGCGTCAATTCTGCGAATTGTGGGTGCATGACGGTCGCTCCTTTCGTTTATCATAGGGATGATACCACAAAACCGACGGACTGTACAGGCAAAAATTTGCCGCGGCTCGCCGAAGGACTTGAAAACAGACCAAACGTATGGTACAATGTGCCTGCATATTCAGGGGCACCGCCCCTTGGCAAAGTGAGGGAATAGCGTATGAAAAACGCAGTCAAACGTATCGGTGTGCTGACCAGCGGCGGCGACGCCCCCGGCATGAACGCCTGCATCCGCGCCGTGGTCCGCAGCGCCAACGCCCGGGGCATCGAGTGCGTGGGCATCCGCCGCGGCTATCAGGGCCTGATCTCCGGCGACATCGTCGAGATGGACAACGCCAGCGTCAGCCGCATCATCAACCGCGGCGGCACCATCCTGTACTCCGCCCGCTGTGACGAGTTCCGCACCAAGGAGGGGCAGGAGAAGGCCTACGCCACCTGCAAGCTCATCGGTCTGGACGGCCTGGTGGCCATCGGCGGCGACGGCACGTTCCGCGGCGCGCAGGACCTGTCCAAGTTCGGCGTTTCCGTGGTGGGTATCCCCGGCACCATCGACAACGACATCGTCTGCACCGACTACACCATCGGCTTCGACACCGCGGCCAACACCGCCGTGGAGTGTATGGACAAGCTCCGCGACACCATGCAGTCCCACGAGCGCTGCTCCGTGGTGGAGGTCATGGGCCACCGCGCCGGTTATCTGGCGCTGTATGTGGGCGTGGCCATCGGCGCCACCGCCGTGCTGGTGCCCGAGCGCCCCTACGACTTTGAAAAGCACGTGGCTGAGAAGATCCGCCGCGCCCGTATCAGCGGCAAGACCAACTTTATGATCGTGGTGGCTGAGGGCGCCGCCAGCGGCATGGCTGTGGGTGAGCAGATCAAAAAGGAGCTGGGGCTGGACCCCCGCGTCACCATTCTGGGCCACATCCAGCGGGGCGGCAGCCCCACCGCCAAGGACCGCGTCACCGCCACCCGCATGGGCTACGAGGCGGTGCAGCTGCTGGCGGAGGGCAAGACCAACCGCATCGTCTGCGCCAAGGGCGACCGGATCAGCAACGTGGACATTGACGAGGGCCTGGCCATGACCAAGACCCTGAACCACGAGGAGTTCGAGGTCATGACCGTCATGACCGGAAGATAAGGAAAAGAGCAAAAAAGAGACGCGCCGCAGCGCGTCTCTTTCTGTTTACTCAGCGTTGACTGGATATTGGTTGATAAGTCAACAATAGGAAATGTTCGGATTATGGTCGAACGGTCTTTGAAGTTTGTCGAGGAGTATGGTCCGATAATTTTGGAAGGATTCACATTCGAGGGCGGATATACCGATATAGTGCAGGCAGGCGATGGAGATTTCATTACGGAGGATACTTTGTGGGACTTTAAGGTTACTTCTGCATCAATAACGACGAGACACACCTTGCAGTTGCTTATGTACTGGAGGATGGGGCTTCGCTCTGTACATCCGGAGTTTGAAAAAATTGAATACCTTGGGATATATAATCCGCGTTTGAACCGGGTTTATAGATTATTCGTGAAAGATGTACCCGAAGAGGTGATACATACGGTGGAAAGAGATATTATTGGCTATGCGGATTAAAGCCCAAGAGAACGAAAAGAGGCAGGACCATTCCTGCCTCTTCCCTTATTCCATCTCCGGCCGTTCGTCGCCCATGAAGAACACCGCCACGGTGCCCTGTCCGGCATGGCTGCCGATGATGGTGCCGATGTCGCACAGGCGAATCTTCCCCTTCAGCTTCGGAAAACGGTCCTCCACGGCGTCCATGACCAGCCGGGCGTCCTCCGGGCACTGGCTGTGGCAGATAAAGCACTTGCCGTCATAGTCCCGGCCGCCCTGGGCGTGCTGCTCCATGGTGTCCACCGTAGTCTCCACGGCTTTTTTCTTGCCCCGCACCTTGCTGTATGCCTTGATGGCGCCCTTGTCGTCCAGCCGCATGATGGGGCAGATGTTCAGCACCGTGGCTACCGTGGCCGCCGCGCCGGATACCCGGCCTGTCCGCCGGAACTGGGTCATATCGCTGGAAAAGAACTGGTGATGCACCTTGTTCCGGTTGTCCAGCACCCACTGGGCCACGGTGTCGATGTCCTCGCCCGCGTCCCGCATATCGGCGGCGTAGTCCACCAGCAGGCCGTAGCCGCTGGAGGAGCACAGGGAGTCGATGACGATCAGCTTCTGCCCGGGGTACCTGTCCTTCAGCTCTGCTGCCGCCAGATAGGCGTTGTTCACCGAGCAGGACTGCCCGGATGTGAACGCGATGTGCAGCACGTCGCCGCCCTGCTGCAGCAGGCGCTCGAAGAAGTCCATATACCCCGCTACGTTGATCTGGCTGGTCTGGGGCAGCTTGCCCGCCTTCAGAAAGCCGTAAAACCGGGGCAGCGCCGCCGGATCGCGGCCCATGTCGTCGTCATAGGTCTGCCCGTCCACCACGTAGGTGTAAAACAGCACGGGGATGTCCCGGCTCTCCATGTACGAATAGGGCAGGTCCACCGTGGAGCAGCAGCTCAGTGTAAATTTCCGTTCCATTATTTCTCCTTTTTACTCCTTTGTTCTGCTGTGTCTGCGGCAGGGAAGGGGGCACGCAGAACGCCCATTTGTAATACAAGTTCATTATATGGCTCTGCTTGTTTTTGTCAATATGCGCTTTTCACGGATTGCAAAAACCGATGGGATACGCTATAATAACCACCTGACTACAATACAGGGAGCGATCCGTTATGATACTCGTACTGCAAAAGAACACCCCGGAGCCTGCCATCCGCCAGCTGATGGCCCAGCTGGCTCTGCAAAACGTCAAGGGCGGCTGCGTAGCGGGGGAGACATCCATCCTTCTGCCCCTGGTGGGGGAGACGTGGCGGCTGGACCCCGCCGCGCTTCAGGCCCTGCCCTATGTGCAGGAGGCCCGCCGTCTGACCCCGGCCTATCACCTGGCCGCCCGGAGCACTCATCCGGAGGATACCGTGGTGCCGGTGGGCGATGTCCGCGTGGGCGCGGATTTCTGCCTGATCGCCGGGCCCTGTGCCGTGGAGTCCGCGCACCAGATACAGACCGTCGCCGCCGCCGTAAAGGCCGCCGGGGCCGTCATGCTCCGCGGAGGCGCCTTCAAGCCCCGCACCTCGCCCTACACCTTCCAGGGTCTGGGTGAGCAGGGCACGGCGCTGCTGGTACAGGCCGGCCGTGATACGGGCCTGCCCACCGTTACCGAGATCACCGATCCCGCCCAGCTGGACACGCTGGCTGATGTGGACGTGCTGCAGGTGGGTGCGCGCAATATGCAGAATTTCGCCCTGCTGAAGGCTCTTGGCCGCACCCGCAAGCCCATCCTGCTCAAGCGCGGCACCTCCGCCACGGTGGAGGAGCTGCTGCTGTCCGCGGAGTATATCCTGTCCGGCGGCAATACGCAGGTCATTCTCTGTGAGCGTGGTATCCGCAGCGGCCTGACCCCCGCCCGCGCCGCCCTGGATGTGTCCGCCGTTCCGGTGCTGAAGCGCCTGACCCATCTGCCGGTCATTGTGGACCCCAGCCACGCCGCGGGCCGCGCCGATCTGGTGGAGCCGCTGGCGCTGGCCGCCGTGGCCGCCGGGGCCGATGGACTGTTGGTGGAGGTCCATGACCGCCCTGCCACCGCCCTGTCCGACGGCGCCCAGTCCCTTACCCCCGCCGCCTTCGCCCAGCTGGCCCAAAAGGTCCGCTGCCTCCGCGAAGCCCTGCAATAAGCAAAAACGACCGCCTCGGCGGTCGTTTTTTACATCCAGCAGCCCAAGGCTTTTTTCCACGGCCGGTACAGCCCGTAGCCGATCAGCCCGCCGGCAGTGTTGCAGATCAGGTCGGTGATGTCCGACATCCGTGCTGTGGGCAGCAGAGGCTGGACCAGCTCGATGCACAGGCTCAGCAGAAACGCCGCCCCCACCGTACGGAACACCCCCGCTTTTCCCCGGCGCACCACCGGCCACAGAATGCCGAAGGGCACCGTCATCAGCACGTTTAGAAAGACCTGCCGCTCTGCGTTGCCGTATCCCAGTCGCAGGTCACGGAACGGCTCCAGTACCATGGGCGCGTAGGCATGGTGTATCCCCAGCATGGAGAGCACCGGCAGCACCGTCACCCACAGCACGCCCAGCATATACACGCTGAACACCGTGTACACCAGCACCCGCCGTCGCCCCTGCTTTTTCCACAGGCCCAGCAGCAGGAGATACAGCCCCAGCAGCACGATCAGGTCCGGCGCGTACTTGGGCAGCGCCCGTATGAAAATGTCCGCCATGACCGCACCTCCCATCAGTATAGTATGCCCTATTATGCCCGCCTGTCCCGTGAAAGTCAACCCGGTTAAGCAAATCATAAAGAAGCCCCCGCCGTCAGGCGGGGGGGGCGTGAGGGGAGCGCAAATGCACGGCCGGGGGACAGCTTTGAAAAATCTCCGATCTTCAGCATGGGGGCACCTCCATCGTCTTTCCTTGAGCTCGTACCTATCCTATACCCTCCCACCATGGCAGAGTCAATAGGGGATATGAAAAAATTTTCCCCGCCCGCAGGCGGGGAAAATGTATGTCATTCCGCCGGGATCCGCACGGTGAATGTGCTGCCCTGCCCGGGCACGCTCTCCACCTCCGCCGTACCGCCGTGGAGCCGTGCGATCTGGCGTACCATGTACAGCCCCAGCCCGGTGCCCTCGCCGCCGCTGCGGGCCGCGTCCACCTGATAGAACCGCTGCCATATCTTTTCCTGCTGGTCCGGCGGGATGCCCGCGCCATCGTCGCTGACGGACAGCACGGCGCAGCTGCCCGTCCGGCGGACGGTTACACGGACGTATCCGCCGTCGCTGCCGTACCGGAAGGCGTTGGAAATGAGATTGTTCAGCAGCCGGGTCATCAGTATCACGTCCATCTGCGCCTCCACGCTCTCCGGCGCGTCGCAGGTCAGGACAACGCCCTCCGGCGCGATCATTTTCTGCTGTTCGCATACCGCCTCCGCCAGCGCTGCCAGGTCGCCGCGCTCCATGCAGGTCTTCTGGGTGCCCTGTTCCAACCGCGTGATATGCAGCAGCTGCCCGATGAGCCGGGACATCTGCTCCGCCTGCCGATGAATGACCGTCATGCCCTCGACGTAGTCCTCTGTGGTCTCCGCTGTACGCTCCAGCGTCTCGCATTCCGCCAGGATCACCGTCACCGGCGTCCGCAGCTCGTGGCTGGCGTCCGAGGTAAACTGCGCCTCCGCCTTAAAGGAGCGTTCCAGCCGGTCAAACATATCGTCAAAGGTTCCCGCCAGCCGGTTGATCTCACTCCTGCCTCTGGGCAGGCCGATGCGCCGCGACAGGTCCTCGCCGCCGGAGATGCTCTCCGCCGCCGCGATGACCTTCTCCATAGGCTTGAAGGAGCTGCTGGAGATGAGCCAGCCGCCGCCCACGCTCAGCACCACCAGCGCCGGCAGCACCGACCACGCCAGCGGCACGATGACCTCCATCACGCTGCCCCGGGCCGCGCTGTCGATGGTGCCCCGTACCCACAGGCCGCTGCCGCCGATCTCCAGCCAGCAGTCGTACACCAGATACGTCCCGCCGCTGCTGCCGACGACGGTGTGCAGCGCGTTTTTCTCCTTCGGCGCGCCGTCCGATACCTCCGCCGGCGCCGTGCCGAACAGCCGCTGTCCGTCCTCGTCGAAGATCTCCGTGTACACCCCGTGGGCGTACTGCTCCACGTCGCTGAAGTCCCAGTCTCCGTGGTCGAATTCCACATCGTCGGCGTTCCGGCCCACCATGTACAGCAGCTCCGCCTCCGGCGGCCGCGTTACGGTGTTGCGGTTCATCAGCATCACGAACACCAGCATCAGCGCCGTGATGGCGATCATCAGCAGGGAGAACCACAGGGTCATCCGCCATTTGATGGATATGTTCCTCATGCGTCCTCCTTCAGCACCCAGCCCATGCCCCGCACCGTGTGCAGCAGCTTGCGCTCCCCGGGCAGCTCCAGCTTCTTCCGCAGATAGCTGATGTATACGTCCACCACATTGGTGCCCCCGGCGTAGTCCAGGCTCCACAGGTTGTCCTCGATCTGCTGCCGGGACAGCACCACGCCCTTGCTGCGGATAAGGTATTCCAGCAGGGCATATTCCCTGGCGGACAGTTCCAGCGTCCGGTCGCCCCGCTTCGCTGTCCGGGCGGCGGTATCCACCGTCAGATCGGCCAGGGTGTACACATTGGTGCTGCCGCTGCCTTTTTTCCGGGTCAGTACCCGCAGCCGTGCCAGCAGCTCGTCCAGGGCAAAGGGCTTGATGAGGTAGTCGTCCGCGCCCGCGTCCAGTCCGTCTACCCGGTCGGCTACGGCGTCCCGGGCTGTCAGCAGCAGCACCGGCAGGGCGCTGCCCCGGGCGCGCAGCGTCCGCAGCACCGTCAGTCCGTCCACTTTCGGCATCATGATGTCCAGCACCGCTGCGTCGTAGGCGGCCGCGTCCAGATACGCCAGCGCCTCTGCGCCGTCCGGTACGCCGTCCACGGTGTAGCCCACCGCCGTCAGGTTCTTTACCAGCATCCGCCGCAGCTCCGGCTGGTCCTCCGCGATAAGAATACGCATACGCCGTGCCCTCCTCCACAAACTGCCGTCCGGCAGCAGAAAAAATATTCCGCCCGCCCATCGGCGGGCGGGACCTCTCGCTCACACCCAGTATACCAGAAAACCGCTGCCCTGACAACCCTTACGCCGTCAGCATGGGCAGGTCGGCGGCGTCCACACCGCTGTACTTCCGGGTCAGATAGTCCTCGATATACGCCGCCTCCTCCACGGAGCGCAGGTCGGCGAAGCTCTCCAGCTGCTTTTCATAGCTGGCGGACACGGTCAGCGTCTCGCCGCAGTGGATCAGCTTCAACACCACGCCGTTGTCCAGGGTGCGGCTGCTCTCCAGCGCGTAGTTGACGGGGGAAGCCTTTTTGATGATGTGAAAACGTTTCATATTCTTTACCTCCTGAAACCGTATTGTATATGTAGATGGCCTTTTGTTGATGTGTTGTGTGCTTCCTTAGGATAGCCTTATCTTACGTCCGGTTTATTAGAGGAACATTAAAGAAATAAAAATAATTTTTGAACGTCCCGCCCTGCCGCTTTTCAAATCCCGCCCGCGGTGGTACAATACCCATAACAGAAATTTTGCCGATAAGGAGGCATTCCCTATGAAAAAGTCTGTTCTCCGTTCCTACGCCCGTCTCATCGCCCGCACCGGCGTCAACATCCAGAAGGGGCAGGAGGTGTTCATCGCCGCCGACCTGGACCAGCCGGAGTTTGTGGCCATGCTGGTGGACGAGTGCTATAAGTGTAAGGCCAAAAAGGTCGTGGTGGACTGGAACTACCAGCCTTTGCAGAAGCTCCACGTCCGCCACCGCAGCCTGACCACTCTTTCCAGAGTGGAGGATTACGAGCTGGCCCGCTGGCAGCACTATGTGGACACCATCCCCTGCCGCATCTACCTGCTCTCCGAGGACCCGGACGGCCTGAAGGGCATCGACCAGGAGAAGCTGGCCAAGAGCCAGCAGGCCAAATTCCCCGTCATCAAGCCCTACCGCGACCAGATCGAGAACAAGTACCAGTGGTGCATCGCCGCTGTCCCCGGTGAGGCCTGGGCAAAAAAGCTGTTTCCCGGTCTGCGTAAGTCTCAGGCGGTGGAAAAGCTGTGGGAGGCCATCCTCTCTACCTCCCGCGCGCTGGAGGGCGATCCCCAGGCCAACTGGGCGGCCCACAACAAGGACATCCACGACCGCCGCGACTACCTGAACAGCCTGCACATCCGCCAGCTGCGCTACAGGAGCGCCACCGGCACCGACTTCACCGTGGGTATGATCCCCGAGGCCCATTTCTGCGGCGGCAGCGAGCGCAGCCTGCAGGGCATTGTCTTCAACCCCAATATCCCCTCCGAGGAGTGCTTCATCTCCCCCAAGCGGGGCGAGGCCGAGGGTATCGTCTACGCCACCAAGCCACTGAGCTATCAGGGGCAGCTCATCGACAAGTTCTGGATTCGCTTCCACGCGGGCAAGGCTGTGGAGTGGCACGCCGAGCAGAACAACGACCTGCTGACCAAGCTTATTACCATGGACGAGGGCAGCGCCTATCTGGGCGAGTGCGCCCTGGTGCCCTACGACAGTCCCATCCGCCAGTCCGGACTGCTGTTCTACAACACGCTGTTCGACGAAAACGCCGCCTGCCATCTGGCCCTGGGCATGGGCTTTGCCGACACCATTAACGACTTTGAGCACAAGACCTTGGCCGAGTGCCGCGCCCTGGGCGTCAATGACTCCATGATCCACGAGGACTTTATGATCGGCTCCGAGGATATGGACATCGACGCCGTCTGCGAAAACGGCGATGTGGTCCCCGTGTTCCGCCATGGCAACTGGGCCTTCTGAAACAACAAATATCCCCCGGCTGCCGCCGGGGGATATTTCTTTTCTGCTGATGCATATACTCTCCCAAAAGCAAAAGGGAGGAACGACCATGGCACAGATCGAACCCATCACCTGGTTCCGTAATGCCCACCCGGAGCAGGGCAGCCTGCGGGTGCAGGTATCCGCCGCCCAGGGGATATTCCCCATCCCCGGCGCGTCCGTGGAGGTCTACCGCGATTTCGGCGCGGTGCGGGAGACGTTCTACTCCGGCGTGACCGACAGCTCCGGCATTGCCGACAGGATACTGCTGCCGGCGCTGCCCGCGTCGCTGGGACTGTCGTCGGACACGGCGGGCATCAGCGGCACGGCCTATACCGTGGCGGTGAGCCACCCGGACTACCACTGTCCGGAGCACCAGCAGGTGCTGGTGTTTCCCTGCATCGAGTCCGTGCTGGCGGTGACGCTGCCGCCGCAGCGAGAGGAGGGCTGAGCCGTGCCCTATCCCGTTATTCCGGAGTACATCACCGTCCATCTGGGCGCGCCGGACGCCCCGGCGGAGAACGTCACCGTCACCTTTCCCCGCTATATCAAGGGCGTGGCCGCCAGCGAGATATACCCCACGTGGAACGAGAGCGCCATCCGCGCCAATGTGCTGGCCCAGATCTCCGTGGCGCTGAACCGGGTCTACACCGAGTTCTACCGCAGCCGCGGCTACGATTTCGACATCACCAACAACACCCAGTACGATCAGGCCTTCTCCCCCAATAAGGAGACGTTCGAGAACATCAACGCCATCGTGGACGATATGTTCAACAACTACATCGTCCGCCGCGGCAATGTGGAGCCGCTGTACGCCCAGTTCTGCGACGGTATCCGCACCCAGTGCCGGGGGCTGTCCCAGTGGGGCAGCCAGGAGCTGGCGCAGCAGGGACGCACACCCTACGAGATACTCCAATACTACTACGGGCAGGACATCGACCTGGTGTACAACGCCCCGGTGGGGGACAGCACGCCCTCCTATCCCGGACGGCCGCTGACCGTGGGCAGCGTGGGCGAGGACGTCCGCACCATCCAGCGGGAGCTGAACCGCATCCGCAAGAACTACCCGGCTCTCCCCGCCGTCGGAGAGACCGACGGCGTCTTCGGCGCGGACACCGCCGCCGCCGTCCGCACTTTCCAGCGCATTTTCAATTTGACCCAGGACGGCATTGTGGGCAAGGGCACCTGGTATCGCATCAAGTCCATCTACAACGGCGTCAAGAGCCTCTCCGAGGTCACCAGCGAGGGCCTGACCATCTCCGAGGCCCAGCGGCAGTTCCCCAAGGTCCTCCGCCTGGGCGACACCGGCATCGGCGTCCAGACCATCCGGTTCTATCTGGCGTTTCTGGGCTTCTTCCTGCCGGAGCTGCCGCCCATCCGCATCACTGACGTGTTCGACGAGGAACTGCGGGACGCGGTGCTGGCCTTCCAGAGCACCTATGGCCTGACGGTGGACGGCGTGGTGGGGCGGAACACATGGAACGCCATCCAGAACGTCTATGAGCAGACGCTCTACCAGCTGCCCGCCAACTACCAGACCTTCGCCCGGCAGATATACCCCGGCCATTTTCTGGTGGAAGGCGACACCGGCGCGGAGGTGACGCTGCTTCAGACCCAGCTGAACCGGCTGGCGCAGCGGGACAGCGCCCTGCCCTCCGTGACCGCGGACGGCATCTTCGGCGCGGCCACCGCCGCCGCGGTCCGCACCCTGCAAAGCCGCCTGGGGTACAGCCCCACCGGCGCCGTCGGCCCGGTCCTTTGGTCCTACATCATCACCCAGGGTCAGGGCTACGGCGTGTTTTGAACAAAAAAAGAACCGCCCTCGGGCGGTTCTTTTCCGTCTTTCACACCATGCGGCAGCTCTCGCAGTCCTCGCAGGCGGGGAACTTACTCTTGTCGTAGGCGATGCCGTTCTTGTCGTAGTAGTCCTTTACCGCGGACTTCACGGCTTCCTCCGCCAGCACGGAGCAGTGCAGCTTGTGGGCAGGCAGACCGCCCAGCGCGTCCACGACCTCCTTGTTGGTCAGCGCAAGCGCGTCCTCGATGCGCTTGCCCTTGATCATCTCGGTGGCCATGGAGCTGGAGGCGATGGCGCTGCCGCAGCCGAACGTCTCAAACTTCACGTCCTCGATCTTGCCGTCCTTGATCTTCAGGTACATCTTCATGATGTCGCCGCACTTGGCGTTGCCCACCTCGCCCACGCCGTCGGCGTCGGCGATCTCGCCCACGTTCCGGGGGTGCAGGAAGTGGTCCATCACGGTATCGGTATACAAAGCCATATTCAACGCTCCTTTACATTACAGAATGAATGTCCGCTTGCCGGACTCCAAATCCTTCCACATGGGGGACATATCCCGCAGGTACGCCACGATGCCGGGCACTTTTTCCAGAATATAGTCCACCTGCGCCTCCGTGGTGTCGTGGCACAGGCTCAGCCGCAGGGAGCCGTGGGCCACCTCGTGGGGACGGCCGATGGCCAGCAGCACATGGCTGGGGTCCAGGGACCCGCTGGTGCAGGCGCTGCCCGAGCTGGCGCAGATGCCCGCCTGATCCAGCAGCAGCAGAAGGCTCTCGCCCTCGATGCCCTCGAAGCAGAAGTTCACGTTGGTGGGCAGCCGGTGCACCGGGTCGCCGTTCAGCGCGCTGTGGGGGATCTTACTCAGTCCCGCGATCAGCTTGTCCCGCAGCTTCGTCAGCCGGGCGGTGTCCTCGTCGATGTGCCCGCAGGACTCCTCCAGCGCCGCCGCCAGACCCATGATGCCGGGGATGTTCTCCGTGCCGGCCCGCTTGCCGCGTTCCTGCGCGCCGCCCTCGATGATATTGGTCAGGGGGATGCCCTGCCGGGCATACAGCACGCCCACGCCCTTGGGGCCGTGGAACTTGTGGCCGGACAGGGACAGCATGTCGATGTTCTGCTCCTTCACGTTGATGTGCAGGTGGCTCGCCGCCTGCACCGCGTCGGTGTGGAACAGCACGCCCTTCTCGTGGCACACCTTGCCGATCTCCGGGATGGGCAGGATAGAGCCGATCTCGTTGTTGGCGTACATGATGGTCACCAGACAGGTGTCCTCCCGGATGGCCTCCGCCACCTGCTGGGGGGTGATGGTGCCTGTGGGACCCACGTCCAGCAGCGTCACCTCAAAGCCCTCTTTTTCCAGCTTCTTCAGTGTGTGCAGCACCGCGTGGTGCTCGAAGGCGGTGGAGATGATGTGCTTTTTGCCCTTTCGCTCGCCGATCCGCGCCGCCGAGACGATGGCCTGGTTGTCGGCCTCGCTGCCGCCGGAGGTGAACGTGATCTCCTTAAAGCTGCACCCGAGACAGTCCGCCACCCGCCGCCGTGCGTCCGCCAGCGCCTCCGCGGCCTGCTGGCCCACGGTGTGCAGGCTGGAGGGGTTGCCGTAATACGTCTGGAAATAGGGCGTCATCGCCGCCACGGCCTTGTCGCTCATCCGCGTGGTGGCCGCATTATCTGCATAGACCTGCATAGGATCACTCCTTTAACATATCTTTTTTGTAGGTAAGTGCATGGTAGCACATAAACCCTATAATGTCAATAGGTTTATAGAAAAAAGTAACCACAAGCCTTCCCCTTGCGGGGCTTGCAGTGTAGGATGACACGCCCAGTTAGCCTTCCCCTGTAGGGGAGGGGCGGCGTCCCCGACGCCCCGCAGCGTCAAAAAACGCCCCCGTCCCCGCCGCAGGCGGCATTTTCTCCGCCCCAACTTCCATTTCCTGCCAAATTTTCCTGTTTTTATTCCCGGTAACAGAAAAAATGTGTAAAATTTCCATAAAAAGGCTGGACAAACGGTGCAGCTGTGCTATAATTTGACTATCCGCAGAGGTACCTCTGCATTAGCGTTTTAACAAGCTTAAAACGAAGCGGGCTGCGGAAATATTAAAACCATTGGGGAGTGTTAACAATGAAAAAGGTATTGGCAACCGTGCTGGCGCTGGTCATGGCGCTGGGACTCTGCACCACCAGCTGGGCGGCGAACACAGATTTGCCGCAAGCAGATGCAAACGGCGTTATTACGCTGACTGATGATGTGGTATTGGCGGCTGGAAAGGAAATCAACAAAGCAGGAATGACCCAAGTTACAAAAATTGACTTGGGTGGTCATAAGCTTAGCCGTGCAGGCGGGTTTGTGTTGGACATCTATGGTGACGTGACGATTACAAACGGCACCATCGAGATGACGGGTGCAGAGAGCGGAAGCGCGATTTGGATCAATAATGGTGCCAAGGTCACGATTGACAATAGTGTGAAGGTAAGCGCAACAGGCAGCGTAAATAATAAGACAAGTTTTGCCATTGCATTTGACAGAAGCTGCAATGGCGCGGCCCTGACTTTCAACGGAGCAATTGCTGGCGAAAATGGCGTAACTATCAACGGAAACATTACTGAGAATACCAACAAGATTTCCGTAAATGGCACGATTGATGTCACCGAACTTGCGCTGTATCTTGCGGGCAATGGAACTACTGACATCAACAACGGCGCTTCTCTTAAGGGTGACGTTGGTGTGGAGATTCGCGCTGGTGTATTGAATATTAACGGCGGTACGATTACTTCTACGGGTGCTAATTATAATGTGACGAGCAATCCCGGTGGTCCAACGACGACTGGCGCGGCCTTGGCGGTGGCGGAACATACAACGAATCAGGGAGTTACGGTTAATATCAACGGTGGTACAATTACCAACGTAGCTGGCGGAAAGGCAATAAGTGTGGCTAATCCGGAAGAAAAAGAGGAGGCAAAAGGCGCAAATGTCTCTGTTAATGGTGGTACGATTAGCGGCGACGTCAAGGTTGGCGAAAACGTGAAGTCTACTGTTGAAGGAAAAGAGCCTTTGACGGTTTCCGGTGACTATAATATGACTAAGGATTCCGAAGGCAACTACACCATTGCAAAGAAGCCCACCTCCTATTACTACTACCCCTCCACCAGCGATACCACCACTTCTACCACCACCAAGGGCAGCCCCAAGACCTTCGACGCGGGCGTGGGTATCTACGCCGTGACCGCTGTTCTCAGCGTTACCGGCATGGCCTGGACCGCTAAAAAGCGCGGAAACTGACCCGCATTTCCTGCGGTGTCTTACCCCGGCGCCGCGCGAAATAAAAAAGGCACCCCGTCAGGGGTGCCTTTTCTGTTTACTCAGCAGGGGAGGGGACGTCCTCTATCTCCGGCTCCGTCCATTCCACCATGGTGGCCACGCACCGGTTGATGCTCTTGCCCTCGCCGTAGAACTTGCGCTCATAGTCGGTCATCACGCCCACCGGCCCGTCCGCGTGCAGATCCCGCGTCACCTCCGACAGCGTGAACCCGAACTGTGGGATCTCCTCCAGCGACCACTCAAACAGCTTGTCGTTGTCGGTCTTGAAGTGGATCTGTCCTCCCTCGGCCAGCACCTGCCGATACTTTTTAAGAAAGTTCCCGTGGGTCAGCCGCCGTTTTTTCTGGTTGCTCTTGGGCCACGGGTCGCAGAAGTTGATGTACAGCCGGTCGATCTCCCCGTCGGCGAACATATCCGGCAGCAGCGCCGCGTCCCCGTCTACGAACCACACGTTCCGCAGCGCCGCGTCCCGCGCCTTCTCCATGGCCACCACCATGGCGTCCGGTACCTTCTCCACGGCGATCAGCAGCACCTCCGGCTCTGCCGCCGCGGTCCCCACGGTGAAGCCGCCCTTGCCGCAGCCCAGCTCCACCCGCAGCTCCCGTGCCTCCGGCATCAGCTCCCGCCAGCGCCCCCGCAGGGCGAACGGGTCCCGGATCAGGTACGCGCCGCAGGCTTCCATCCGGGGCGCCAGATTTTTTTTCTTCCGCATCCGCATATTCATGTCCTCGCCATTTTACGATTTTCTCCCATCATACCCCATCTTGCGCCGGGATACAAGCACGTTTTTCCCTGATATCCCTGTTTGCTGCGCTCCTGCCCGAAAAAGTGTGCAAATTCCGGTGCCCACTTTTGTGGAAACCGCTAAAAAAGTAAAAAGCCGGTGGGTTGGACTTGATAAATTTCTAACGGGCCACTATAATGTGATATGTATGAGGAGGCGTATGCCCACCTGCCGGCCCCGTGCCGTTTCCGGGCGCTGCGCCCACGGAAAGGAACCATAAGGAGGAACTTGATATGACCAACATTCTGCTGGAAAAGAAGGGCCTCATCGCCGTGGCGACCATCAACCGTCCCAAGGCGCTGAACGCGCTGAATTCCGAGGTCCTGACCGACCTGGACGAGCTGGTTTCCGCCGTAAAGGCGGACGCGGATATCCGCGCTCTGGTCATCACCGGCAGCGGTGAAAAGGCCTTCGTGGCCGGTGCCGACATCGGCGAGATGAGTACCCTGACCAAAGAGGGCGGCGAGGCCTTCGGCAAGCACGGCAACAACGTTTTCCGCGCCATCGAGACGCTGCCCATCCCCACCATCGCCGCGGTCAACGGCTTCGCCCTGGGCGGCGGCTGCGAGCTGAGCATGGCCTGCGATATCCGCATCTGCGCCGACACCGCGGTCTTCGGCCAGCCCGAGACCGGCCTGGGCATCACCCCCGGCTTCGGCGGCACCCAGCGTCTGGCCCGCCTGGTCAGCCCCGGCATGGCCAAGCAGCTGATCTATACCGCCAAGAATATCAAGGCTGACGAGGCCTACCGCATCGGCCTGGTCAACGCCGTCTATCCCCTGAACGAGCTGCTGCCCGCCGCCGAGAAGCTGGCCGAGACCATCGCCAAGAACGCGCCTATCGCCGTCCGCGCCTGCAAGCAGGCCATCAACGAGGGCCTTCAGGTGGACATGGACAAGGCCGTCGTCATCGAGGAAAAGCTCTTCGGCAGCTGCTTCCAGTCTGCCGACCAGATCGAGGGTATGTCCGCCTTCCTGGAGAAGCGCAAGCACGAGCCCTATCAGAACAAGTAAGTTAATTGACAGGCACACCGCCTGATAATTAAGCAATTCATGTAAAAATTTAAGTAGGAGGAACTATCATGAAAGTAGCAGTATTCGGCGCCGGTACGATGGGCAGCGGCATTGCCCAGGTTTTCGCAGCGAAGGGCCACACCGCCCTGATGTATGCTTCCAGCACCGCCAGCGCACAGCGTCATAAGGACAAGCTGGCCGCCTCCCTGAACAAGAAGGTCGCCAAGGGCAAGATGACCCAGGAAGCCGCGGACGATATCATGAGCCGCGTTCTGGTCGAGGAGGTTGACGCTGCCGCCGATGCCGATCTGGTCATCGAGTGCGTGGCCGAGAACATGGCCGTCAAGAAGGAACTGCTGGGCAAGCTGGACGCCATCTGCAAGGACGAGACCGTCTTCGCCTCCAACACCTCCTCTCTGTCCATCACCGAGATGGGTCAGGGCCTGAAGCATCACCTGATCGGTATGCACTTCTTCAACCCCGTGCCCGCCATGAAGCTGGTGGAGGTCATCGCCGGCGGCAACACCCCCGCCGACCTGGTGGACTATATCAAGAACCTGTCTGTGGAGATCGGCAAGACCCCCGTGGTGGTCAACGAGGCCCCCGGCTTTGTGGTCAATAAGATCCTGATCCCCTACTGCAACGAGGGCGTTTGCGTTCTGCAGGAAGGCGTTGCCTCCGCGGAAGATATCGATATTGCTATGCAGCTGGGCTGCAACCATCCCATGGGCCCCCTGCATCTGGGCGACCTCATCGGCTGGGACGTGGTGCTGAACATTATGGACGTGCTGTTCAACGAGACTCACGATAGCAAGTATCGCGCAAACGTGCTGATCCGGAAGATGGTTCGTGCGGGCAAATTGGGTATTAAGTCCGGCGAAGGCTTCTTCAACTACAACAAGTAAAATCAGAAAAAGGAGAAAAAAGTATGGATTTCCATCTGACGAAGGAACAGCTGCTCGTTCGCAAGATGTACCGCGATTTCGCGGAGAACGAGGTCAAGCCCCTGGCCGCTGAGATCGACGAGGAAGAGCGCTTCCCCATGGAGACCGTCGAGAAGATGGCCAAGCTGGGCATGATGGGCATTTACTTCCCCAAGGAGTACGGCGGCGCTGGCGCTGATGTGCTCTCCTACGCCATGTGCGTCGAGGAGCTGGCCAAGGTCTGCGGTACCACTGCTGTTATCGTTTCCGCCCACACCTCCCTGTGCGCCGCCCCCATCTTCGAGAACGGCACCGAGGAGCAGAAGATGAAGTATCTGCCCGACCTGTGCTCCGGCAAGAAGATCGGCGCTTTCGGCCTGACCGAGCCCGGCGCCGGCACCGATGCCCAGGGCCAGCAGACCACCGCCGTGCTGGACGAGTCCGGCGAGAACTACATTCTGAACGGCTCCAAGTGCTTCATCACCAACGGCAACGTAGCTGACACCTTCGTGGTCATCGCCGTCACCGGCAAGACCGTTGACAAGCGCGGCCGCAGCATGAAGGAGATCTCCGCGTTCATCGTGGAGAAGGACGACAAGGGCTTCTCTCAGGGCAAGCACGAGAAGAAGATGGGTATTCGCGGCAGTTCTACCTGCGACCTGATCTTCGAGGATTGCGTCATTCCCAAGGACCGTATGCTGGGTAAGAAGGGCGAGGGCTTCAAGATCGCCATGAAGACCCTGGACGGCGGCCGTATCGGTATCGCCTCTCAGGCCCTGGGCCTGGGCGAGGGCGCTGTCGAGGAAGCCATCAAGTACACCAAGGAGCGCGTTCAGTTCGGCAAGCGCATCTCCCAGTTCCAGAACACCCAGTTCCAGCTGGCTGAGATGCACACCCGTATGCAGGCCGCGCAGTTCCTGGTCTACTCCGCCGCTATGAAGAAGCAGAACCACGAGCCTTACTCCATGGACGCCGCCATGGCCAAGCTGTTCGCCGCCGAGGCCGCTTCCGATGTGACCCGCCGCGCCGTCCAGCTGTTCGGCGGTTACGGCTACACCCGTGAGTATCCCGTGGAGCGCATGATGCGTGATGCCAAGATCACCGAGATCTACGAGGGCACCAGCGAGGTCCAGCGCATGGTCATCGCCAGCAATCTGGGCGTGAAGTAAGGTAGGAGGTAAAAGGAAAATGAAAATTCTCGTAACTGTTAAGCAGGTCCCCGATACCTCCGGTAAGGTGGCCGTCAATCCCGATGGCACTCTGGACCGTGCGTCCATGCAGACCATCATCAACCCCGATGACCTGAACGCCGTCGAGGCCGCCCTGTCCCTGAAGGACGAGCTGGGCTGCAAGGTCGTGGCGTTCACCATGGGTCCTCCTCCCGCAGAGGGTATGCTGCGTGAGCTGATGGCCATGGGCGTGGACGAGGGTGTTCTGGTCACCGCCCGTGAGTTCGGCGGTTCCGATACCTACGCTACCTCCCAGATCATCGCTGCCGCTATCGATACCTACGGCATCGAGAAGGACGACATCATTCTGGCTGGCCGTCAGGCCATCGACGGTGATACCGCACAGGTGGGTCCCCAGATCGCTGAGAAGCTGCATCTGCCCCAGGTCACCTATGCCGGCGAGATCACCAAGGACGGCGACACCCTGACCGTCAAGCGCATGCTGGAGGACGGCTACATGACCATCAAGGTCAAGACTCCCTGCATGATCACCTGCATCAAGGAGCTGAACACCCCGCGTTACCTGTCCGTGGGCGGCGCGTTCGAGTGCTACAGCAAGCCTCTGGTCACTATGACCTACGAGACCCTGAAGGATCACCCCCTGATCGACAAGAGCACCATCGGTCTGGCCGGTTCTCCCACCAATATTCTGACCTCCTTCACGCCTCCTCAGAAGGGCGCGGGCATGATGCTCGAGGGCGCTGACAAGGCTACCACCGACAAGCTGGCCGGCATCCTGGCCGCCAAGCACATCATCTAAGGAAGGAGAAAAGAAAATGGCTTTTAATAGTGCTGATACCGCTGCCTTCAAGAACGTATGGGTGTTCTGCGAGCAGCGCCAGGGCGTGATGATGCCCACCACCTTCGAACTGATCTCCGAGGGCCGGAAGCTGGCCAATGAGCTGGGTGTCGAGCTGTGCGGCATCCTGCTGGGCGACAACGTTGACGGCATCGCCGCCGAGCTGGGCGAGTACGGTGCCGACAAGGTGTACGTGTACAACTCCCCCCTGCTAAAGGACTTCACCACCGATGCCTACACCAAGGTGATCGTGGAGGCCGTTGAGGAGCTGAAGCCCGAGGTGCTGCTGTTCGGCGCCTCCAACATCGGCCGTGACCTGGCCCCCCGCTGCGCGGCTCGCCTGCACACCGGTCTGTGCGCGGACTGCACCCACTTGGACATCGACATGCCCAACTACAAGGGCTTCCTGAAGGAAGCTTCCACCCTGCCCGAGGAGCGCATCGAGAAGCTGGGCACCGTGATGATCAACCGTGAGCCCCACGATGTGTCCCGCGACCTGAAGATGACCCGTCCCGCTTTCGGCGGTCACCTGATGGCGTCCATCATTTGCCCCCGTTTCCGCCCCGCTATGGCGACCGTTCGCCCCGGCGTTATGAAGAAGCGCGAGTGCAAGAAGAACGTGGAGATCCTGCATCCCGCGTTCGCTCTGGAAGCCGCTGACATCAAGACCGAGGTCGTGGATACCGTTAAGGCCGCCAAGAAGCTGGTTGACCTGATCGGCGCTGACTTCATCGTGTCCGTTGGCCGTGGTATCTCCAAGGACGTGGAGGGCGGCATCAAGCTGGCCGAGGAGCTGGCTGAGGTCCTGGGCGGTGTCGTGGGTTCCTCCCGCGCCTGCGTGGACGCCGGCTGGATCTCCGCTGACCATCAGGTCGGCCAGACCGGCAAGACCGTCCATCCCAAGGTCTACATCGCTCTGGGTATCTCCGGTGCCATCCAGCACAAGGCTGGTATGCAGGACTCCGAGTGCATCATCGCCGTGAACAAGAACGACACCGCCCCCATCTTCGAGGTGGCTGACTACGGTATCGTCGGCGATCTGTTCAAGGTCGTTCCCGAGCTGATCGAGTCCATCAAGGCTGCCAAGGCCGCCAAGTGATCGGACCCAGCACAATATAAAAAAGAGACGCCCTCGGGCGTCTCTTTTTTGTCCCCGCAAGTCTTTTCCTTGACCTTTCCTCCCGTTTCCTGTATACTGTAAGCACAAAAAAAGGGAGGATGACCTATGCCTTACGTCGCGTCGATCGGCCTGTATTTCGTCCCCGTTCTGTGCCTTCTGGGTGCCGGCTGGAGCTATGTCCGCTGGAAAAACGAGGAGGACGAGGCGCTGTCCCAGCGTGCCCGCAAAAACTGTAAGCGCTTCCTCATCGCCGTACCGGTGGCGATCGCCGTGTTCCTGGCGCTGAAGCTCACGTTCCCGATCACATAACAAACAAAAAAGCAGCGCAAAGCGCTGCTTTTTGTTTGCTGTTGCAGAATTTTCAGAATTCCGGATAACCTTCCTTCAGCGCCTCGTCATAGTGCGCCCGGTCGCCGCCGATAAACTTGGGCCGCGTCCGTGCCGCCAGCAGAATGGCGTCGCCGATGTGGTTCTGCGCCAGACGCACCGGCACCGCCACCTTCTTCAGGTGCATACCGATCAGCGTCCCGCCGATGTCCAGTCCTGCGTCGGCTTTGATCTCCTCTACCGCCACCGGGTGGGCGCAGGCCTTATAGGTGGCCGTGGCGAAGGAACTGCCCGCCTTGGGCTGGGGCACCACATTCACGATATCCAGCGTGGGCACGGCCTCATGCTCCACGATGATGGCCCGGTTCAGGTGCTCACAGCACTGGGCGGCGATGTACACGCCCATGGGGCCGAATACACTGTGCAGCCCCGCGAAAATGGCGTCTGCCACCTCCGGCGTGGACCAGCTGCCCACCTTCTTGCCCACCACCTCGCTGGTGCTGCATCCCACCACCACGATCTGGCCCCTATGCAGATGGGCGGCCTCCGCCAGCTCCTGTGCCGCCGCCGCGGCCTGCTGCCGCACCTGCGCCAGCAGATCTCTGTTCTCTACCTCATGCACGATACCTGCCATAGTATATCCTTCCTTTCTGTGCGCAGCTGCGGCAGGGCAAAAGCCCCGCCGCAGCCGTTTCTTTCACCGTATATAGTTTACCACTGTACGGCCAGCTTGTCCAGAGCCTTGCTGCCCTTCAGCAGCGCCATCAGCACCAGCGCAATGACCAGTCCCACGGCGCCCTGGCCCACATTGGCCAGCACACCGGCTGCCGCGCCCATGCCCAGCTGCAGGGCCAGCGCCTCATAGACGAAGTAGCCCGCCACCATGATGGCCTCGCCGGCAAGTCCGCCCACCACATAGCTGTAGGTCTTGCGGCCCAGAGCCTTCACGATCAGCGCTGCCGCCATGGCGTCCAGGAACTTGATGATCAGCGTGCCGGGCACGAAGGACATATATCCGCCCAGCAGGTCCACCAGCATGGAGCCGATACCAGCCGCCGCGCCGCCCCACCAAGGCCCCAGGATCCAGCCGCACAGCAGCACCAGCCCGTCGCCGATGTGGACATACCCACCGGTGGGCGCGGGGATCTTGATGACCGTGGTGGCCACATACGTCAGCGCGGCCATGACCGCCGCCATTACCATAGATTTGATCTTCTTATCGGACATAACACATTCTCCTTTACGGGGCTCTGTTTCATATTTATGGGGGCGGCCCCCGCCCCGCATGGAAACGGGGACCGCCACAGGGGGGGTGAGAGGGTAGCTGTTAAAAAAGCCCTTGCTTTCGTTGACGATTTGTATTATAGTAGCAACTGGTATGATTAAAATATCCATTTTGATTTTACTTGTTAATACCAGATGAAGGGAGGGACGGCCCTGTGCTCACCTATACCCTGGACAAGCAGGCGGGCCTCAGCCTATATGAGCAGCTCTACCGCCGGGTGAAGGCGGACATCCTCTCCGGCCGTCTGACGGCAGGGGAGAAGCTGCCCAGCAAACGCGCCCTGGCCGCCCATCTGGAGGTCAGCGTCATCACCGTAAAGAATGCCTACGAACAGCTGATGGCCGAGGGCTATCTCACCGGTGTGGAGAAGAAAGGCTATTTCGTCAGCGCCGTGCTGCCGTCGCCTGCGGCCGTCCCTGCGTCCCCGGACCAGCCGCCTCCGCCCCGCGAGCCTGTCTGGTTCCTGGATCTGGCCACCAACTCCATCGCCGCCGAGGACTTTCCCTTCACCGTCTGGGCCCGACTCATGCGCCAGACCATTCTGGAGCAGGGCACCGGCCTGCTGCGGTCCACGCCGCCGCAGGGCGCCTGGGCCCTGCGGCAGGCCATCGCCGCCCACCTGCGGCAGTTCCGTGCCATGGAGGTCACTGCCGAGCAGATCATCGTGGGTGCCGGCACCGAGGTGCTGTACAACCTGCTGGTGCAGCTGCTGGGCCGTGATCGTCTCTACGGCGTGGAGGACCCCGGCTACGGCAAGATCGCCCATATCTACCGCGCCGCCGGCGCGGAGGTGACGGCTCTGCCCCTGGACGAGGCGGGCGTATCGGCGGAGGCCCTGCGCCGCAGCGACGCCGACGTGGTCCACATCTCTCCCAGCCACCACTATCCCACCGGTCTGGTCATGCCCATCGCCCGCCGCCAGGAGCTGCTGCGCTGGGCGCAGGAGGTCCCGGCGCGGGTCATCCTGGAGGACGATTACGACAGCGAGTTCCGCTTTGTAGGCCGTCCCATCCCCACCCTGTTCTCCATCGACGGCGGCGAGCAGGTGGTCTATCTCAACACCTTTTCCAAGACCATCGCTCCCTCTATCCGTATCAGCTTCATGGTCCTGCCCCGCCGCCTGCTGGCGGACTTCCGGCAGAAGCTGGGCTTTTACGCCTGCACCGTCTCCGCCTTCGAGCAGTACACCCTGGCCCAGTTCCTCGCCGGCGGCTGGTATGAAAAGCACCTGAGCCGTATGCGTAAGCACTACCGCCAGAAGCGTGACGCCGTCATCGCCGCCGTGCATCAAAGCCCGCTGGCCCCCTATGCCGCCATCACCGAGGAGGATGCGGGCCTGCATTTCCTGCTGCGGCTGGACGGCGCGCCGTCGGACGAGGTGCTCCGCCGCGAGGCGGAGCAGCGCGGTATCCGTCTGGCCATGCTGTCCGATTACTACCAGTGTCCCCAGGACGCTCCCCAGCACATGCTGGTGGTCAACTATACCGGCATCGACCTGGACCGGCTTCCCGCCGCCCTGGAGCGTCTTGCCGCCTTATGGAAGGAGAATGACCATGTATGATGAACTGACACGCGCCGACCTGCAAAAAATGCAGGAGGAGATCGACTACCGGGTGCAGCAGCTGCGCCCCAAGCTGATCGAGGATGTCCAGACCGCCCGGGCCTTCGGCGACCTCAGCGAGAACTTCGAGTACAAGTGCGCCAAGCAGGAGAAAAACCGCAACGACGCCCGCATCCGCTACCTCCAGCGGATGATCAAGACCGCCAGGGTCATCGAGGACAGGTCCGCCGCCGACACCGCCGGGCTCTACGACACCGTGGAGATCTTCATGGAGAATTTGGGCAAAAGCCGAAAGATCCAGCTGGTCACCACCCTGCGGCAGGATGCCCTGAAGGGCTGGATCAGCAAGGAGTCCCCCGTGGGCCGCGCCGTTATGGGCAGAAAGGCCGGCGACCGTGTCTATGTGGATATGGGCAGCGGCAAGGGCTACTATCTCCAGATACGCGCCATCGAAAAGGGAACGGACAACGGCGATATCCCCATCGGCAGCTTTTGAATGTGCCGCCGATTTCACACGGAAAAGCGAACGGCGCTTTAAAGTAACGAAGCACACAAAAACAGCACGGAAAGGCCACAAATCGCGGCCTTTTTCTGCATAGTGGAATGCGGGGCACAATTCGCCAAATTGCACAAAAAGGGACGAAAAAGTTTTGTGGTTTTGCGAGGGGGGAATTCTCCGAAACCCCCTTGAGAAATCGGCCAAATGGTGTTATTATCAACATTGGTAGTATATGGGTAGTCTGCGTAGCGCACATCTCATATGTCTGCGGAACAATTTTTAGGAGGAGTTTAATATGAATGCTTATCTGGCAAGCGTGCTCGAGAGCGTCAAGACCAAGCATGGCAACGAGCCCGAGTTCGTGCAGACCGTCGAGGAAGTTCTGTCCTCTCTGGAGCCTGTGATCGAAAAGCACCCCGAGTATGAGAAGGTCGACCTGCTGGGCCGTATGGTCGAGCCTGAGCGTATGTTCACCTTCCGCGTTGTGTGGTGCGATGATAACGGTCAGTGGCACACCAACCGCGGCTGGCGCTGCCAGTTCAACGGCGCGATCGGCCCCTACAAGGGCGGCCTGCGCTTCCAGAAGAACGTGTACGAAGGCATCATCAAGTTCCTCGGCTTTGAGCAGACCTTCAAGAACAGCCTGACCGGCCTGCCCATCGGCGGCGCCAAGGGCGGTTCCGACTTCGATCCCGCCGGCAAGTCCGACGCCGAAGTCATGCGTTTCTGCCAGAGCTTCATGACCGCCCTGTATCGCTACATCGGGCCGGACATCGACGTTCCCGCCGGTGACATGGGCGTGGGCGGCCGCGAGATCGGCTACCTGTACGGCCAGTACCGCCGCCTGAAGGGCGTGTGGGAGAACGGCGTTCTGACCGGTAAGGGCCTGAGCTACGGCGGCTCCCTGATCCGTCCCGAGGCCACCGGCTACGGCGCTATGTACTACCTGCAGGAAGTGCTGAAGCACGAGAACGACACCATCGAGGGCAAGCGCATCGCCATTTCCGGCTACGGCAACGTGGGCTGGGGCATCATGAAGAAGGCCTCCCAGCTGGGTGCCAAGGTCACCTACTTCGCTGGTCCCGACGGTTACGTTCACGATCCCGACGGTGTCATCACCGACGAGAAGCTGAACTTCATCCTCGAGATGCGCGCCAAGGATCCCATGCACTGCAAGCCCTATGCCGATAAGTTCGGCTGCGAGTTCGTCGCCGGCGAGAAGTGCTGGGGCGTCAAGGATGTGGACGTGTATATGCCCGCCGCCATGCAGAACGACGTCAAGATGGAGTCCGCTGAGAAGATCGCTGTTTCCGGCGTGAAGTACTACATCGAGGTCGCCAATATGCCCACCACCAACGATGCACTGAACTTCCTGCGTAAGCAGAAGGGCATCATCGTCGCTCCCTCCAAGGCTGTTAACGCCGGCGGCGTGGGCGTCTCCGCCCTGGAGATGGCCCAGAACTCCGAGCGTCTGGTCTGGACTGCCGAGGAAGTCGACCATCAGCTGCATAAGATGATGGAGAACATCCACAAGGTGTCCGCCGAGGCCGCTGCCGAGTACGGCCTGGGCTACGACCTGGTGGCTGGTGCCAACATCGCCGGCTTCAAGAAGGTCGCCGAGGCGATGATGGAGCAGGGTTGCTTCTAAGCCGAACCTCTTACGAGCCAACAAAAGGGACCGCGAAAGCGGTCCCTTTTTGTATCCCGAAAACCACTCGCTGGGCGAGTGGTTTTCGGGATACAAAAAAATCCCCCGCCGGACCCGGCGGGGGATATCTTGTTGTTATGCATCGTAGATGCCCAGTATCACAATACCCGCCACCACCAGTGCAATCATGGCGTAGTGCTTCCAGCTGAGCTTTTCCTTCAGGAAAATGCGGCTCCACAGCACCGAGGCCACGCAGTAGGCGGAGATGATGGGCGCGGCCAGGGCCACGTGTTCCGTGTCCGCCAGCGCGTAGATGTACGCGAACTGGCCCGCCGTCTCGCACACGGCGCCCGCATACTTGGGGCCCTCCCGCTTGGGGACGAGTCGGCTCTTTTTGATGAGCACCACATACACGAAGCATACGATGCCCGCCAGCAGAAATGTCAGCTCATAGGCGCAGTTGGCGCTGTCCTCGTTCAATGTCTCCAGCACCCGGCTGTCGGCGAAGGTACCCAGTGCGTCCAGCAGGCAATAGATCACAGGCAGGATCAGCGCCAGCGCCGACTTGGCGTAGCGGTGGTTGCTGGCCTGCTGCCGTGCAGCCCGCAGGTCGTCGTCCTCCCGGGCCTCCACGATGCCCAGACCGATGACGCCCACGCATACCAGTGCTGTGGCGGCCAGCTGCGCCGGCACCAGCTCGCCCAGGCCGCCGGTGGCCAGCGCCAGCACCGCCACCAGTGCGCCGCTGGAATTGCAGATGGGGGAGGAGATGGACAGCTCGATATACCGCAGGCCGATGTAGCCGATGGTCATAGAGCTGATGTACAGCAGGGACACCGGCAGATACGTCAGGATGATGCTGCCGTTGATCTCCGTGCCGTTGATAAAAATCTCATAGGCGGCGTGCAGACCCATCACCAGGCCCACTGCCATCACCATTTTAAGATGGCTGTATTTGTCGTCTGCGTCCTGGCAGCCGATCTTGCTGAACAGGTCAGAGCCGCTCCAGCAGATCAGTGCGATCAGAGAAAACCAAAACCACATAAAAAACTCCTTATTCTATCATGTATAGCAAGACCTGCTATACGATAATGTACATTATTCAGAAAGTAAAAGTATAAACAACGAACATAAAATGCACAGAAAAAGGAGGCGGACGCCGCCGAAAGGGATGGTTGGGGAGAAACATACGATTTCCTCCATGGTTTACATAATTATAATGAGATCAGGCCGGCCTCCAGCATTTTCTGCAGGCTCATCAGGATGCCCAGCTTGGCGTGGTACCAGGTCAGCCCACCCTGGAAATACACCGCGTAGGGCGGCCGTGTGGGGCCGTCGGCGGACAATTCTATGGAGCTGCCCTGCACAAAAGCACCGGCGGCCATGATGACGTCGCTGTCATAGCCCGGCATAGGGGCTGGCTCCGGGCTGACATAGCTGTCCACCGGCGCGGCGGCCTGTATGCCCTTGCAGAAGGCGATCATGCCCTCCCGGCTGCCCAGTTCTACCGCCTGAATGATGTCGTGCCGCACCTCAGAAGCGCCTGGAATGACATGAAAACCAAGTTTTTCATAACAATTTGCGGCGAATACAGCACCCTTCACCGCAGAGGCCACCACCGTCGGCGCCAGGAAAAAGCCCTGGTAAAATTGGGTCAGCAGCCCCAGATTTGCGCCCACCTCCCGGCCAAGACCGGGGGCGGTGAGCCGCCGGGCGCAGCGCTCGATCAGGTCGGCGCGGCCGCAGATATAGCCGCCGGTGGGGGCCAGCCCGCCGCCGGGATTTTTGATAAGGCTGCCCACCATCAGGTCCGCGCCCACGTTCACCGGCTCGATCAGCTCTGTGAACTCGCCGTAGCAGTTGTCCACCATACAGATCACGTCCGGCTTGCATTGTTTACATAACGCAATCAACTCGCCGATCTGCGCTACCGAGAAGCTGGGCCTTGTAGCGTAGCCTTTTGAACGCTGTATCGTGATAAGTTTTGTTTTGTTGCTTATTGCCGCGCAAATTTTATCGGTATCAAACGACCCGTCCGGCAATAAATCGACTTGACGATAACTTACCCCGTATTCCTTCAGCGAGCCCACCGACTCCCGAATGCCGATGACTTCTTCCAGTGTGTCGTACGGCCCCCCCACCGGACTCAAAAGTTCGTCCCCCGGCAGCAGGTTCGCGCCTAACGCCAGCGCCAGCGCGTGGGTACCACAGGTGATCTGCGGGCGAACCAGCGCCGCCTCCGCGCCGAAGCAGTCGGCGTAGACGCGCTCCAGCGTGTCGCGTCCCTCGTCGTCGTAGCCGTAGCCGGTGGAAAGGTTAAAATGATTGGCGGCCACGCGGTTTTTCTGCATGGCGGCGATGACCTTCAGCTGATTAGCCTCGGCGATGGCGTCGATGGCCGCAAAGCGGTCCTTCAGGTCGGACAGGATCGTTTCGCTGAAAGCCAGCACGTTTTCGCTGACGCCCAGCGCCTTATATGCTTCGTTCATAGTTCACCTCAGTTGGGAAATTGTACGCCGTTCAGGCGCATAATGAGTCGGATGGGATAGTCCCGATCCAGATAGTTTTTCTCGTACCACTCGAAGGTAGCGATGGGTGCGTGCATAAGCTCCGGTGCCTCGCAGCGAAAGGTCTCGAAGGTATTTCTGTCGCCGCTGAGCAGGGCGGCCACCACATCCAGCCGTCCCTCATCCGCAAGCCGCAGCAGGGCGTGGTCCATAGCGGCGGCACAGCCCTGCTCCTCCTCGTCGGCATACGTCTCCCGACGGCCCAGCCAGTAGAGGAACTCCTCCGGGTCCAGGTCCAGCTTGGTAGTGATCTGGCTGAGCTTGAAAAACTCCTTGCGGTCCATGCGCTTCAGCACGTCGATCAGATACTGCACAAGACCGTCGTCCATGGCGATGCAGTCCAGAAACACCTCAAAGGCGTGCTTGTTGGCATCGGGGTCGGGGGTCGCGGATTTTTTCTCCGCGGCAGGGGCTTCCTGTGCCTTATCCGCGTTTTGAAGAAACAGCTCAAAACCGCCAAGGTCGCCGCTTTCGGCGAACAGCTCCTCCGGAAGCACCGTGCCGTCCTGGGCGGCGCAGGCGCGGACAAAGGCGGCCATGCCCATATCCTGTAGCTGCTGGCCCAGCGCCTGTATGCGGGCGTTCTCATCGCCGCCTTCCGGCAGGGTGATTCCCTCCGGGGAAGGACGCGTGCCCTCCCATACCTCGGTCATATAGCGCAGATAGTAATCAAAAAGGGTCATAGTTCTCCCTCACTTTCCAAATTGGAATTGTACCATACAGCGCTTGCCAATGCAAGAAATATCGGGTATGATAGGGGAAAACCGTGAAAGGAGCCGCCTATGGAAGCGTACTATGTCTATATGCTGCGGTGCCGTGGCGGAAGCCTGTACACGGGGATGACCAACGATGTGGCGCGGCGGATGGCCATGCATTGCAGCGGTAGGGGCGCCAAGTACACCCGGGCACACCCGCCGGAGGCTTTGGCGGCGCTGTGGCGCTGCGGTGACAAGGTGACGGCGTCGCGGTTGGAATACGCCATCAAGGCGAAGCTGACCCACGGGCAGAAGGAAACGCTTGCCGCCGCGCCGGGGAGGATAGGGGAGTGGTTTCCCGCGCTTCCCGCCGAGGCGGTAACGACGCTGCCCGCGGGGAAGGAATTTCCAATTTTTGCAAATCAAACGTAAGCACCGTTACCGGGAATGATAAAATTGGGATTTTTTCACAAAATGCTCTGGACAAACCGGAAATTCTTGCTATAATGAAGCTATCCGCAGAGGTACCTCTGCTTTTACGTTTTAATGAGGATTAAAACGAGCGCATCTGCGGAAATCTACTACCATAAGGGGAATGAACAATGAAAAAAGTATTAGCAACCATTCTGGCCCTGGTCATGGCGCTGGGCCTTACCACGATGGCGTGGGCGGAGGGACGTGTTGCATTGTCCACTCTGACTGAAGCAGGGGATGGCACATTTGATGCCAACAGTGCTCACGTTGCGTATACTTACGATGACACGAAGAAGTGTGCGCACAGCAAGATGACGGCACCCAATGTCTATGTGGAGGGTGAACTGTCCTGGGTCAAGACCGTGACCATCACAGGTATCAACTTCGGGGAACTGACGGATAGTAGTGATGATATGAAGCTGCTGCATAAGGTCATTTTGAACGGCCGCAGAGCGGATACCTCTGACCAGTTCAAGGATTCCATCGAGGTCAAGTTCGTCAACTGTGCTTTCAACCAAACGTCTGCGCATCTGCAGGTATACAAGATCATGCCCTGTAACGTGACCAAGTTCACCTTTGAAAAGTGCATCTTTGACCAGCAGGCGACCGGGCAGTATGCTGTTACCCTGAATGTGTCGGAAACAGCTTTTGACAACAGAGCGATCTCCTATGTGTTTGATGGTTGCACCATCAACTCCAAGGGCCGCGGCATCAATATTATCCCTGGTACCGAGACACAGGCCATCGGCAATGCCAAGCCCACGGTGGTGATCTCCGGGAACACCTTTGATCTGCCTAAAACGGAGGCCAGCAATATGGCCATCCAGATTGCCGGAAATTGGGATGATGCGAATCTGACCGCTGCGGGCAGTGAAATGATTACCATTTCTAACAACAACATCACCGCAAACGCCGCTATCCGTGTTCACAGCACCATGAGCGGGAATCAGACGGACAGCGTGAAGTACCTTGTGAAATTTACCAACAACGATTTGGCGAATGTTGTCACGCCTGTTGTAGCGGATGGCAATAGCGATAAGGTCGCAGAGATCACCGGTACTTTCAGCGAGCTGATTGTACCGACCCCCGAGACCCCGCCGCGCTACTATTACCACCCCACCACCGACACCAAGGCGGACGAGACCAAGGGCAGCCCCAAGACCTTCGACGCGGGCGTGGGCATCTACGCCGTGACGGCTGTCCTGTCCGTCACCGGCATGGCATGGGTCGGCAAGAAGCGGCACTAAGTCAACAAAAAAGAAAGCCCGTACGGGCTTTCTTTTTTTGCGTGTCAGTCGTCCAGCTTGCCCCGGGCATGGAGTACATCGTCGGGGGTGATGGTCATCAGGTCCTCGCGGGTGACGGTCGGCAGCTTGGCCAGACGGTTGTTCTGCGCCACCAGAATGTGCTCGAACAGGTTGCGGACGCCGCGGGCATTGCCGAAGCTGGGGTCGGCGCTCTCCTCAGCGATGTAGTCGCGGACCAGGGGCTCGGCCTCCGGCGCGAGGACGTAGCCCTTGCCGCAGCGCATTTTGAAGATCTCGAACATCTCCTCCGGGGTGTAGTCCTCGAACAGCAGGAAACGGTTGAAGCGGCTCTCCAGACCGGGGTTGGAGTGGATGAATTTGTCCATCAGCTCCGTGTAGCCCGCTACGATGACCACCAGGTCATCGCGGTGGTCCTCCATGGCTTTGAGGATGGTGTCGATGGCCTCCTGACCAAAGTCGTTTTCGGACTTGCCGTTGAGGGCGTAAGCCTCATCGATGAACAGCACGCCGCCCATGGCCTTTTCAATGACCTTCTGGGTTTTGAGGGCGGTCTGACCTACGTAGCCGGCCACCAGACCGCTGCGGTCCACCTCCACCAGTTGGCCCTTGCTGAGGATGCCCAGACTGCGGTAGATGCGAGCCATCATGCGGGCCATCATGGTTTTGCCGGTGCCGGGGTTGCCGGTGAAGACCATGTGGAGCGACATATCGGTGGTGGGGAGGTCGTGCTGCTCGCGGAGCTTGTAGACCTGGACCATGTTGATGAGGTCGTGGACCTCGTCCTTGACCACGTTCAGGCCGATGTAGGTGTCCAGCTCGGCGAGTAGGTCCTCGATTTTTTCCGGAGGCGGAAGCTCCTCGGCTTTTTCGGGCGCGGCATCGCCGGGCTTAGCGTCGGCGGTGGGGGGGACGGGCTTTTCGGGCTCGGCAGGCTTTTCGGGGGCGGCGGGGGCCTTGCCAACGTCCTGGAAGGGCGTGCCCCAGAAGTCACTACCCATGCGGCGGACGTTGTTCTCCGTCATGGAGCGTATCACGTCCAGCTGCTGCAAAATGATCTGATCTTTCTTATCCATAGTGGCACCTCTCAGTGAAATCGGATATGCCGCGTGGCACGCAGCAGAAGCGCGGTGATAAAGCCGGTCAGCGCACCGGTGAAAAGGGACACGGCCAGCAGGAAGGGGAGATAGCCCAGGACCATGGTGCTGCCAAGGGTGATGACCGCCGCGGCCATCTGGCCGATGTTGTGCGCTGCCGCGCCGCCGATGGATACGCCGTAGACGCTGAGCTTCGGCAGACGCCGCAGGAATATCATCACCAGCATGGCGGTCAGTCCGCCAAGCACGGAGAACAGCATGGCCGACAGGTTTCCGGCAAACAGTCCGCCCAGCAGACAGCGGGTCAGCAGAATGGCCAGCGCCGCGCCAGCACCCAACTGATACAGGGCGAACACAGTGACGATGTTGGCAAGGCCCAGCTTCACGCCGGGAAGGGGCACCAGCAGGGAGATGGGGAACAGCCCCTCCAGGGTGCTGAGCCCCAGCGCCAGCGCTGCCAGCACGGCGCAGAGGGCGATGTTTTTTGCTGTCCACTTCATGTGCTCACCCCACGATCACGTCAGGCGCGTCCGGCGCGGACGCACCCTCCAGGTGGACGACCACCTGGGCAGGCAGGCACACGATGGACTGCCCGGCATGGGAGATAGCCCTGGTGTGGACGCAGTCCCGGGTGGGACAGTCGCTGTCGGTCACGGAGACGGCGCCGCCCTCGGCGGCAATGTGCAGCGTATAGCCGCGGCTGGTGACGGTGGCCTCGGTGAAGTCGGACAGGGGGACACGGCGGACCTCCTGACCAGAGATGTCGATGACCACGGTGAGGGCGCCGCTTTGGTTTTTGGGCAGATAGAAGCACAGCGCGGAGACGACGGCCAGCAGCATGACCGCCAGCGCCACCAGCGCGTCAAAGCGGTTCCATTTCAGTTCAGGCGGCGAGGAGTTGGTAGACATAGGCGGTTCCGTCCTTTTCGTTGAAACAGTCAGCCAGGCCGGGGGTATAGACCACGCGGCCGTCCCGGGTGATGAGCACCATGTCAAAGGACATATCCTGGGAGCGCCAGAAGTCGACGGCGGCCTGCTCACCCATAACGTACAGGGCGGTGGAGTAGGCGTCGGCACGGGTGCCCTGCCCGCCGAAGCCGCCCCGTGTGACGACGGAGACGCTGGTCAGGTCACTTTGGACGGGATAGCCGGTCTTAGGATCGAGAATATGCTGGTACACCGTGCCGTCCGGCGCGGTGAAATAGCGCTGGTAGCCGCCGGAGGTGACCACAAAGGCATCCGACAGGCTCAGGGTGCAGACATAGCCCTCGCTGTCGGCGGGATCCTGAATGGCCACCGACCAGGGCTTGTTCTGGGCGTTGGTGCCGTAGACGTACACGTTACCGCCCAGATTGGCGCAGCCGCCGGTGAGGGCGCTGCGGTGGAACAGGACGGCGGCGCAGTCGGAGGCGTAGCCCTTGGCGATGCCGCCCAGATCGACGGAGCAGCCCTCATCCAGAGAGATGCTGCAAAATTCGGACTGGTGGACGTGCTCATAGCCCACCAGAGGCAGCAGTGCGTCGATCTCCGCCTGAGAGGGGACGCGGGGACTGTCGGAGGTGATGCCCCACAGCTCCACCAGCGGGGCGATGGTGATATCGAAGGCACCGTCCGTTTCCTGGCTGTGCTGCAGCGCCCACGACAGCAGCTGCGCACCGTCCTCGTCCCAGACGGCGGAGCCGTCACGGTTCAGACGGGAGACCTCACTGGTGTCCACCGTGCGGGAGAGGGAGGATTCCAGCGTGTTGACGGTGCGGCTCAGGTCAGTCAGCACGTCATCAGCGCCGTCGCCGATGGCCACGAAGGTCATGTAGGTGTCCATGGCGAAGAGCTCCAGCGTCTCACGCTTCTGTGTGCCGCAGGCGGCGAGCGACAGGGCCATCAGCGCGGCCAAGATAAGGCAGGCAAATCGTTTCACAGCTCCCGCCGCCCTTCCAGCGCACGCATGAGCGTGGCGTCGTCGGCGAATTCCAGGTGGCCGCCCACGGGAATACCATAGGCCAGGCGGGTGACCTTGACGCCGAAGGGCTTGAGCAGCCGGGCGATGTACAGCGCCGTAGCCTCGCCCTCGGTGTCCGGGTTGGTGGCCATGATGACCTCAGTGATGCCGCCCTGGGCCACGCGGTCCAGCAGGGATCTGATGTGCAGATCGTCAGGGCCTACGTGGTTCATGGGGGACAGCACGCCGTGAAGCACATGGTAACGACCGCGGTACTCCCGGCTGCGCTCGATGGCGATCACGTCCCGGGGGTCGGCCACCACGCAGATGGTGGCGTCGTCGCGCTTCTGGTCGGCACAGATGGGACACAGGCCGCCGGCGGTCAGGTTCTGACACACGGGGCAGAGGGTCACGTTGCGCTTGGCGTCCATGATGGCGTCGGCAAAGGCCCGGGCCTCCTGCTCCGGCAGGGACAGCACATAGAAGGCCAGTCGCTGGGCGGATTTATAGCCTACGCCCGGCAAGCGGGCGAACTGCTCCACTAATTTTTCCAGCGGAGCGGGAAAATACTCCATAGGATGTTACCCTCTCAGTTCTTTGATCTTGGCGGGGATGTCGGCAGCCTTGTATACGGCGCTGCCGGCCACCAGCACGTTGGCGCCGGAGGCAATGCAGAGCTTGCAGGTGTCGCCATCCACGCCGCCGTCTACCTCCAGTTCGCAGGCGGGGTTCATGGCATCGATATAACCGCGGATGGCCTGTACCTTGGGCATCATATCGGCCATAAACTTCTGACCGCCGAAGCCCGGCTCCACGGTCATGACCAGGATCAGCTCCACCTTGTCGATGAAGGGCAGGACGGCGCTGGCCGGGGTGTTGGGCTTGACCACCACACCGGCCTTTTTGCCCTTGGCGTGGATCTTGTCGAGGGCGGAGAGAATATTCTCCTCGGTGTCCGCCTCCACATGACAGGTGACGATGTCCGCGCCGGCGTCGCAGAATTGCTCTACATAGCGGACCGGGCGCTCGATCATCAGATGGACATCCAACGGCAGGGCGGTGGTGGGACGAATGGACTTGACCACCGGGATGCCGATGGAGATGTTGGGTACAAACAGACCGTCCATCACGTCCACGTGGACGTAGTCGGCGGTGGAGATCTTTTCGATGTCGCGGGCCAGATAGGCAAAATCCGCGGACAGGATGGAGGGGGCGATCTTGATCATAGAGCAGCTTCCTTTCGCGCCGCACCGGCAGCGGTGCGGCGGCATAGTATGGGATATGCAGGCCCCGCAGTGCGGCAGACAGCGCAGCCGATCCCGCCCGGAGAGGTCGGGGCCTGCAGCGAGCCGGCGGGTGACCGCTGGCTCGCGGTGCATAATCAATTTATTATAGCATAGGTTTATGGCGAATTGCAAGGCGGCGGGACTGGTTTTGCACCGGCAGTAAAAAAACAAAAATTTGTCCATTCTGTGAATTTTGAATAAAAGGGGTTTACCTTTGCTGACTTTTCCTGTAAAATACCTTGTCAGAAAACCTGCGGTGTGGACGCGGAAGGCAAAGGGACGGTTTTATGAACTTCTTGCAACGTATTGGCAACGCGCTGTCGCGCTTCATGTATGGGCGCAACGGTGTGGACCGGCTGACGCTGACCATGGTCTGGACGGCTCTGGTACTGGATATCATCAACATTTTTCTGCGGGAGAAGGTGCCGCTGGCATACAGCATCATCGGCACCGTGGCCGGGATCATCACCCTGCTGGCACTGTTCCGGATGTTTTCCCGCAATCTGGAGAAGCGCCGGGCGGAGAACGCGAAGTTCATGGAGAAGGTCTGGTGGCCCATCAGCCGACGTATGGCCGGGAAACGGCAGCAGCGGATGGATAAAGAGCACTGCTACTTTACCTGTCCGGGCTGCGGCGCGGTGTGCCGGGTGCCCAGAGGGAAAGGACGAATCGTCATCACCTGCCCCCGCTGCGGCAATGAGATACACGGAAAGTCATAAGGGTAATAAAAAGCCCACCCCGAAGGGGTGGGCTTTTATCGTTGTCACAGCACTTTGCTGAGGAAGTCCTGCAGCCGGGGGTCCTGGGGATGGTCGAAGATGTCCGTGGGGGAGCCTTCCTCCAGGATCTTTCCGTCGGCCATGAAGACCACACGGTCGGCTACCTCACGGGCGAAGCCCATCTCGTGGGTGACCACGGCCATAGTCATCCCGTCCTTGGCCAGGTCGCGCATCAGGTCCAGCACCTCGCCCACCATCTCGGGGTCCAGGGCGGAGGTTGGCTCGTCGAAGAGCATGACCTCCGGATCCATGGCCAGAGCACGGACAATGGCGATACGCTGCTTCTGACCGCCGGAGAGCATATTGGGGTACTCGTTGGCCTTGTCGGACAGGCCGATGCGCTCCAAAAGGGTGCGGGCCTGGGTCTCGGCCTCAGCGGGTGTTTTTTTCTTCAGGGTGATGGGCGCCAGCGTGATGTTCTGCAGCACCGTCTTGTGGGGAAACAGGTTGAAGTGCTGGAACACCATGCCCATCTTCTGACGGTGGAGATTGATGTCCACAGACTTATCCGCCAGGTCCACGCCGTCGAAGAAGATGGCGCCGGAGGTGGGCTCCTCCAGCATATTCAGGCTGCGGAGCAACGTGGACTTGCCGGAACCGGAGGGGCCGATGATAGCCACCACCTCGCCCTTGTGGATATCCAGGTCGCAGCCGTCCAGTGCATGGACGGTGCCGTGGTTGTATTCCTTGACCAGGTGCTTTACGGAGATGAGAACTTTACTGCTTGTCGCCACGGCGCATTCTCCTTTCTATGGCCTCGATGGCTTTGGAGGCGGGATAGTTGATGCAGAAGTAGACCAGCGCGGCCAGCACGTAGGGAGCCAGGGTGATGTAGCTGTTGCCGGAGACGGTCTGTGCGGTGTACATGATCTCCGCCATGCCCAGCACGGAGCAGATGGAGGACTCCTTCACCATGGTAACGACCTCATTGGCCAGGGCGGGAAGCACATTCTTGATGGCCTGGGGCAGCACGACCAGACGCATGGACTGCCAACTGCTGAGGCCCAGAGAACGGGCCGCCTCGGTCTGCCCCTTGTCCACGGCCAGTATACCAGCGCGGAATATCTCGGCTACATACGCCGAGCTGTTCAGCGCCAAAGCGACCACGCCTGGGATAAAGCGGTTGATGGCAATGAAGCCGAACAACAGTGTCCGGGGCAGGCTAATGTAGTGGAACAATCCGAAGTAGATGATGGACAGCTGCACCAGCATGGGGGTGGAACGGAACACGGCGATATACGCGCCGGCGAACCACTTGATAGGCTTGATCTTGCTCAGGCGCATCATGGCCAGCAGCAGGGCGGGGATCACGGCCAGCAGCACGGACACCACCGCCAGCAGCAGCGTGTATTCAAAGCCGCGGACAAAGGCGGAGCCGTACTTGGGCAGGAACGAGAAGTTGAAGAAGTTGGTGTTGTCCATGTTGACAAACAGATCATTCCACGACATAGACGAAGCATCCTTTCAAAAGTTCTTAAGAACACGCAAGCGTGCAAGGCGGCCGCCTTGCACGTTTGCGATAGGGGACGGGGAGATCAGCCCACGTAGCTCAGGCCCACATTGCCATCCAGCACCAGCAGGTCGATGGTGCCGTTTTTCAGCTCGGTGACCAGGGTGGGGACCAGAGACTCCAGAACCATGCCGTTGGCAGCTTCGGGGAACATATCCGCGGCGGCCATGGCCTTGGTGGTGTTCTTCTGGGCGCCGATGATGACGGAGGCCTGGTTGATATCGTCAACGGTCTTGTACTTGTCGGCGTTGGCAGCCTTCACCAGAATGACGGGAGGCAGATCGGTGTAGTAGGGATCGGAGAAGTCACAGGCCTTGGCACGCTCCTCGGTGTACTCGCAGGCGGCCAGCACCACGTCAAAGTCGCCGTTGCTCAGGGAGGTCACCAGGTTGTCGAAGTTCATGGACTCGATCTGCAGGGTCATGCCCATGGACTCGGCGATATACTTGGCTACTTCCACGTCGATGCCGGCGTACTCGGTCATAGCAGCATCTGCGAAGAACTCATAGGGGGGATAGTCGGGGCTGGTGCCCATGACCAGAACGGGCTTGTCGCTGGCGGCGGTATCATCGGTGGTTTCGGCGGTCAGGTCAGAGGAAACAGCGTCGGGCATATAGGTATCCTGAGAAGCGACCTTGTTCTCGATTTCCTTGATAAGAGCGCCGTCGTTGGCGGTCAGCTCAGCGATGGCCTTGTTGATGCCCTCCAGCAGACCCTTGGGGTCGCCCTTCTGCACCAGGACACGGTAGGGCTCAGTCTCGCCCCAATCCACCACATTCTCCAGAACCACCAGAGAATCATCGGTGTTATCGGTGTTGGCATCATCCTTGGCGGTGTCGTCAGCCTTCTGGCCGCAGGCCACCAGGCTCAGCGCCATGACCAGCGCCAGCAGCATTGCCATAAACTTTTTCATGTTATGTACTTCCTTTCAGATCTTGTATGGTCCTATACCGGGAACCGGAATATAGACGGTCATATTGGAGGTTCCCCTCCTGACGATGGCTACTATACACCTGACGTGAATAAATGTCAACATTAATTTGTATAAAAATCCGCACGAAATGTAAATTTGTACAAGAAGCACATGATAAACTGGGGGGCAAAGGAAGGATGACTGTGCATATTGCTGTATACGATAGTCGCATAATTGAATAAATATGCAAATATGCAGAGTACAAGAAAAAAGCGGAAACGCCAGCCTTTTGGCTGGCGCTTCCGAATCCAAAAAGGGAGCCATGAAGAAGCTGCCGTGTTTACATTTCGATGAGCCGTGCGGCATACAGGTAGGTGCGGGCGTAGTAGCTCTCGTACAGGGAACTGATGATGACACCGCTGGAGGTGCTGGCGTGGATGAACTGCCCGTTGCCCAGATAGATGCCCACGTGGCCGATACCGCTGCCGCCGGTGGCAAAGAACACCAGGTCGCCGGGGGCACGTTCCTCTGTGGTGACGCCGCGGCACATATAATACTGACTGGTGGCGCCGTGGGGAAGGCTGATGCCGAAAGCACCAAAGACCTTCATGGTGAAGCCGGAGCAGTCGATGCCGCTGTAGCTGGTGCCGCCGTAGCGGTAGGGGGTGCCCAGATATGTGTACGCCTGAGAAATGACATCTTCCAGCAATGTATTGGTGGCGGCGGTGCCCTCATAGTCCGCGTAGTGCACAGGCTGGCAGTACTCGGCCAGAACGTATCCGGTGTCGGTACCATAGGTGACCTTGTACCATTCACCGTCATCGGTAACGTCCAGCAGCTGGGCTGCCTTGCCGTCAAAGATGATGCGAAGGCGATCGGCAGAGGTGTCCGGCTCGGCGCGCAGGGAGAGATAGGAGCCGCAGTCTACCAGAACGCCGTCATACTCTGCCAGAAAGTTCTGCTTTTCCAGAGCAGCCGTTTCCTGCAGCAGGGCCTGGGCGGCCAGTTGATTGAGGGTGGGCGTCTCGCCGCCGTCCAGCAGGCCGGAGGCCTGGGCCAGACGCAGGCCGCTGCCGGTCTGCATAGCGGTAGCGGCGCTGGATGCCACGCCGTTGTCCGCCAGGACCTCGGCCGCGGCGGCGTAGCCAGTGGTGTCGATGGGCGTGGCCTCGTCCGCGTTAGCGGCGGTGACAGCGCCAGAGAAAAGCAGCAGGCCGGAAAGGCTCAGCGCTGCGATCTGTTTTCCAAGCATGGGATATTACCTTCCGTTCGCATAGGATCTGCCGGGGTAAGGCTCCCGGCATATACCGTCAGTCGGCGGGGAATTGGCTCCCCCGACATCTGACATGAAGTATCATAGCACAAGTCTATCAAAAAAGCTACACAAAAATTACAAAATGGAAACAAAATTTTCAGAATGGTTATAATTGAAAAGGAAACTTGCAATATTTGCATAGCAAGTGCTATAATAACGGCAAAAAGTGCGGAGGTGAGCACATGGAACCATTGCAATATGAGGCGAGGGGATACCTGAAGGAGCCGTTTCGGTTGTTTCATCTGGCGGACGGGCGGGGGGAATATATCGAATATCACTACCATACGTTCCACAAGATCATCATTTTGCTGGCCGGAAAGGCCAGCTACGCGGTGGAGGGGGAACGGTACGAACTGGCGCCGGGGGATTTCGTGCTGGTGGGCAGCGGGAGCATCCACCGGCCGGTGGTGGAAACGGGGGATTATTATGAGAGGATGATCCTGTATATCGCACCGGACTATCTGCGCGCACTGACGGTGGGGGACTGCGATCCGTCCGAGTGCTTCCGACAGGCACAGGAGACATTTCAATATGTATACCGGGACGAGGGCGGCAGCCGGGTGCGGCCACTGTTCCAGGCATTGGCGGAGACGGTACGGCAGGGCGGCTACGGGGCAGCGCTGCTGGCGCAGGCGCAGTTTACGGAGCTGATGGTGGAGGTGAACCGGGTGGTCCGGGGCGGCCACCGGGTAGGCGCCGCCGGCGGCGACAGCAAGGTGGTGTCACTGCTGCAATACCTGAACCTGCACCTGGCCGATCCACTGACCATTGATGAATTGGCCGCGCGGTTTTATATCAGCAAGTACCACATGATGCGCCGGTTCCGGCAGGAGACGGGGTATTCCGTGCATGGATACCTGACAGAGAAACGGCTGCTGCTGGCCCGGCAGCTGTTGGGCCGGGGCTGCACCCCGGCGGAGGCGGCGGTACAGGCGGGGTATCAGGATTACTCTACCTTTTCTCGGGCCTATAAAAAGCAGTTTGGCCATGGGCCTTCGGCGGACACCAAAGGAAAACAGCAGGATTTGCAAATAACAACGCAGGAATTCTGATTTACTTTGCGAAAAATGCCCGTATAATAGGGGCTGTAAGACTTCATTTGAGAGAGTTGGAGGTCACTATGAAAAAATTTCTGAAGAACTACTGGTTTATTCTGTGTATGCTTACCGGCATCGTGGCAGGCTGCCTGGTAGGCGCGTTTGCGCCCAGTTTCGGCAGCAAGATCGAGTTTTTGGGTACGCTGTTCATCAATATGATGTTCTGCGTGGTGGTGCCTATGGTGTTCTGCTCCATTGCCTCCGCCATCGCCAATATGAAGAGCGTGAAGCGCGCCGGCAAGATCATGGGCGTGACCATCGCCACGTTCCTCGTCACCGCCGCCATTGCCGGTGTACTGATGTATATCGTCTGCCGCATCTTCCCGCTGGTAGATGGACATTACACCATCGTGGAGGGCGAGGTCGGCGAAGCACTGGGCTTCGGCGATATGATCGTCAATTTCTTTACGAAGCCTGACTTTGCGGAGCTGCTGAGCCGCCGGGCCATTCTGCCCCTGATCGTGGCGGCGGTGCTGTTCGGCTTCGGTGTCCAGATGAACGGTGGTCCGGAGACAAAGACGGCGCAGTTCCTGGAGGATATCACCAACTGCATTATGAAGACCGTAAAGCTGGTCACCTACTATGCGCCCATCGGCTTCTTCGGCTTCTTCGCCAGCCTGGTGGCTACCTATGGCCCGACGCTCATCGGCGATTACAGCCGTACGCTTATCATCTACTATGTGATGAGCTTTGCCTATATGTTTATCTTCTTCCCCATCTATGCCCGGTTCGGCGGCGGCAAAGGCGGCGCCAAGATCATGTTCTCCAAGCTGTTCCGCCCGGCGGCGGTGTCCTTCGGTACCTGCTCCAGCGTGGCTACCATTCCCACCAATATGGAGGTGGCGGAGGAGTCCGGCATCAGCAAGGACGTGACGGACATCGTGCTGCCCCTGGGCGCTACCATGCATATGGACGGCTCGGCCATGTCCGCTATCATCAAGGTGGCATTTCTGTTCGGCGTGTTCGGGATGGACTTCTCCACGGATAAGGCTATTTTGGCTATCATCGTGGCGGTGTTCTCCTCTGTGGCCATGAGTGGTATCCCTGGCGGCGGCGGTACCGGCGAACTGGTGGTTTGCACCATCTTCTTCCCTGACCAGCTGGCCATCGCGTACCCCATCGCGCTGGCTATCGGCAATCTGGTGGATCCCCCCGCCACCATGGTCAATGCCGCAGGCGACTATGTGGTATCCTTCATCGTGTCCCGCTATGTGGACGGTAAGGATTGGCTGCAAAAGAAGCTGCACGGCAAGACGGAAGGATGAATACGTGAAAAAGGCAGCGGCGGACGCGAAGCGTCCGCCGCTGTCTTTTTGGGGAAGAGAAAGACATGGTGATGTGTGGTTTATACATGGATCTCCGCCTCGGAGTACAGCGCGGCCTTCGCGCCGGGGGCAAACTCGTTTTTCCCTATCGTTACCATCTCCTGGACTTTTTGGTGACCTCATTATATGCTTAACTTATAAATAAGTAAAATTGATGTTCATTATATGAACATGCAGAAATGTTATTTGAGCATGCATCGATACAAAGCGTTTTTGAAGGTGGCGGAGGTGGGCAGCTTTATCAAGGCAGCGGAGTTATTGGGCTACACCCAGCCCGCGTTGAGCCAGATGATGACCTCGCTGGAACGGGAGCTGTCCATTGATCCGCCCATCATCCGGACGCTGGCTGTTGGTCACCAAGGACCGCCGTACCCTGCCGCTGGCGGCCAAGGTGTTTATCGATGAGCTGGTGGCGAGCAGAGGGCAGCTGCTGTGACGCTTTACAGCTTTAGTCGACAAAAATATTTTTGATAAGGTGGTTTACTTTCGCGGACTAAAATGCTATACTGGCATCAGTACCCAAAAAGGGAGAAAGAAGGAGAGACGATCATGGTTCGAACCGCAAAGTCCAAGATCGGAAAGAAAGAAAAGAATGACCGGCTGTATAAGGCCATTCTGATGCTGGAGACGGAGGAGGAGTGCTATAACTTCTTCCAGGATCTGTGCACGGTGTCTGAGCTGCGGAGTATGGAGCAGCGCTATGAGGTAGCCACGCTGCTGAATGATGGGATGATCTACAACGACATTCTGGAACGCACCGGCGCATCCAGCGCTACCATCAGCCGCGTGAACCGCAGCTTGATCTACGGCAACGGCGGGTATGAGAGCGTGCTAGAGAAGATGAAGGAGAAAGAGAAGAAATGAGCTGCTACGAGGCGCTGGCCGGTTCATATGACGCGCTGACCGAGGACGTGGGCTACGGAAAGCGGCTGGACTTCATCGAGAAACTGCTGTGCCGCAGCCGTATCCCGGTGAAGCTGGTGCTGGACTTGGCCTGCGGCACCGGGACCATGAGCTGGCTGCTGACGCAGCGGGGTTACGAGGTCATCGGCGTGGACGGCAGCGAGGATATGCTGGCGGCGGCCATAAGCAAGGGCGGGGAGACGTCTGGTGTGCCGCCTGTTTTCCTGCACCAGTCCATGCCGAAGCTGGACCTGTACGGTACGGTGGACGCGGCGGTGTGCTGTCTGGACAGTCTCAACTACCTGACGGACCCAAAGGACGTACAGCGGACATTCCGGCGGCTGCACCTGTTTGTGGCCCCCGGCGGGATGCTGGTGTTCGACGTAAACACCACGGCCAAGCTGGCGGCGCTGGACGGTCAGGTATTCCTGGATGAGACGGAGGATACCTACTGCGTGTGGCGGACGGAGTACTGTCGAGGTCTTTGTACCTACTACATGGACCTGTTCCGCCGCCGCGGCGACGGCGCATGGCGCCGCAGCGCGGAGGTGCACCGGCAGCGGGCCTACTCTGTGGAGGAACTGACCGCCTGGCTGGCAGCGGCGGGCTTTGGCGATGTTCGGGTCTACGGCGATATGCGTATGCGCCGGCCCCGTGCGGATGAGCAACGGGTCTACATCAGCTGTGTCCGCAAATAAAGCGGCCCGGTACTCGGGCGGATCAAAAGGAATGACCGCGCCCCGCCCTTTTGGGCGGGGCGTGTGAGGCGAAAGAGGGTTATATCTATGGCAGATCGTATCGTAAGAGCTATTTCCACCGACGGCATGGTGCAGGCGGCGGCCATTTGCAGCCGCGACCTGACAGAGCGCGCCCGGCAGATACACAAGACGCTGCCTGTGGCCACGGCGGCGCTGGGCCGCACACTGGCGGCGGCGTCCATGATGGGCAACGCACTGAAAAGCGACGGCGCCAGCCTGACGCTGCAATTCAAGGGCGACGGTCCGCTGGGCACGGTGCTGGCCGTCAGCGACAACGAGGGCAACGTGCGGGGCTACATGACCAACCCCCATGTGGACCTGCCTCTGCGGCCGGACGGCAAGCTGGACGTGGGCGCGGCCGTGGGTCATGAGGGCACATTGACGGTCATCAAGGACCTGCACATGAAGGAGCCCTATGTGGGCACCATCGATCTGCTGGGCGGCGAGATCGCCGAGGACGTGGCGGGCTATTTCGTGGAATCGGAGCAGATCCCCACCGCCTGTGCCCTGGGCGTACTGGTGGACCGGGACCAGAGCGTCAAGGCTGCCGGTGGATACCTTATCCAGCTGATGCCCGGCGCGGGGGAGGACGTCATCACCAAGGTGGAGGGCGGCATCATGGCCGCGGGGCCGGTTTCGGCGCTGCTGGACAAAAACGACGACCCGGAGCAGCTGCTGCGGGACGTGATGAGCGACTTTGACCTGAAAATATTGGAGACGTGCCCGGTATCCTACAAGTGCTATTGCAGCCGGGAACGGGTGGAACGGGCGCTGATCTCCCTGGGCCGGAACGAGCTGGAGCAGATGCTGGCGGAACAGGGCGGCTGCCAGCTGACGTGCCAGTTCTGTGACGCGGTGTACGACTTCTCGGCGGAGGACCTGAAGGGCCTGCTGAAAAATATGTAAGGAAAAGGACAAAAATTGAAAAATTTTTGTTGACAGATGCGGATGGGAACGTTATAATATGCCTTGTCGTTTGAACGACAGGTACGGGAGCATAGCTCAGCTGGTTAGAGCACCTGCCTTACAAGCAGGGGGTCACTGGTTCGAGTCCAGTTGTTCCCACCATCCACACGGCCAAGTAGTTCAGTTGGTTAGAACGCCAGCCTGTCACGCTGGAGGTCGAGGGT
>OMBN01000159.1_pt1 | contig 71689 bp, 53 predicted proteins | sample 1644891 | NCBI WGS metagenome assembly OMBN01 (sample SAMEA103958144, study PRJEB25191) | human gut metagenome | reverse complement strand
CCGCCGCTTCACATGTCGGGCCTCCCGGTCGAGCCTTTGGCTCCCGGGAGGCCCCTTTTTTTATCCTCTCCTCCGGGACCTGTCTCCCGGCCGGGCCTTCCGGCCCCCAGGAGGCCCCTTTATTTAAAACTCTTTATCCCTCCTAGGTTTTTGTCTTAATCGGCCCTCCCGGCTATATGGTCTGGGCTTCGTTGATCCAAAAGTCTCGCATCTGGTTTTCTGATTCCGTTCTAAAAACAATTTATTCCGTTAAACTTGCAGTTTATTCATATCGGATTGACTGACAATGCCGCGTTCCATGTACAACCACGCCGACAAGCAGGAAGACAAGGAGAAGAGCTACATCGAGCTTGACTCCACCGAAACCGAAATCATCAAATACCTTAATGACAACTACAAGGACGTGATTCTTCTCGTCAAATCCAGTGCTGCCATGGAACTCGACTGGCTCAAGCAGTACCCGAACATCAAGGCCGTGGTGTATTCGCAGAACGTCACCAACGCTTTTGCCAAGGTGTTCTCCGGGGAAGTGAATCCCTCCGGCAGGACCGTCGACACATTCGCCGCGGATGCGCTGGCCTCACCGGCCGCGCAGAACTTCGGCAGCTACCAGTATTACGACGAGAACGGCAAAGCCACCAAATACAATTATGTGGATTACGCGGAAGGTATCTACGTCGGCTACAAGTATTACGAGACCCGTTACGAGGACAACGCGGGCGATTACGATTACGCCAAGGAAGTCGTGTACCCGTTCGGGTACGGATTAAGCTACACCGATTTCAAATGGTCAGATTTCTCCGTTGCGCGGCATGGCAATGATTTCGTCGCTACCGTGACCGTGACGAATACCGGCGATACAGCAGGCAAGGACGTTGTGGAACTGTACGCGCAGTCGCCATACGCCGATTACGACAAGCGGAACGCCGTCGAGAAGGCATCCGTGAACTTGGTCGGATATGGCAAGACCTCCGAACTCAAGCCGGGGACCAGCGAAACCGTGCGAATCACCTTCGGCAAGGATCAGCTCAAGGCATACGACTACAAGGGCGCGAAGACCTACATCCTTGACGCTGGATAGTATCGCTTCACCGCGGCCACCGACGCCAACCAAGCGGTCAACAATATCCTTGCCGACAAAGGCAAGACCGTGGCCGACGGCATGACTTCGGAAGGTGACAAGACCATGGTGGCTAGCTGGACACCGGAGAACACTGATGTGGACACCACTACATTCGCCTCCGACTCCACCACCGGCAAGGCCATCTCCAACTTGTTCGATGCGGCTTCCGATCCGGAAGTGGCCTATCTGTCCCGTTCCGATTGGACTGGTACCTTCCCGAAGCATTACGGCGAATCCTCCGGTGAGATCAATACCTGGGACAATGAGATTAATTGCAAGGACTCCGACGGTAATAACGCGTCCTGCACGTGGAAGAAGACCGCTTCCACCAAACTCATCAAACAGCTTGAAGGAAACGACTCCGGCACCACCGTCGACAAGGACTCCATCATGGATACGCCGACATTCGGCAAGAAGAACGGGTTGAAGGTCTCCGACATGCGCGGATTGGCTTATGACGACGCGCAATGGGACAAGATCCTTGACGAGCTCACCGAGGACGATTACAACCAGCTCATCTACTTCTCCGGCTACGGCGTGGACTACATCAAATCCGTGGACAAGCCGTTCCAAACCGATGCTGATTCGGCCACCGGTTGGATGTACGGAGGCACCGGCAAGACCTTCCCAAGCATCATGATGCTCACCCAGACCTGGAACGCCCAACTGGCGGAGGACCTCGGCGAGATGATGGGCAACGAGGCTCTGCTGGGCGGCGCGAATGGCTGGTACGCTCCAGCTATGAACATCCACAGGACCCCATTCTCCGGACGTAACGGCGAATACTATTCCGAGGATGGCTACATGTCCGGGTCCATGGCTTCCCTCGAGGTCAAAGGCGCGGCCACCAAGGGCGTGTACAGCTACATCAAGCACTTCGCCCTTAACGACCAGGAGAACCACCGTGGTGACAGGCCTGGCAACTTCTCCGTGGCAACCTGGTCCAACGAACAGGCCATCCGCGAGATTTATCTGAAGCCATTCGACATGTGCATGCACCTTGGTGATATGGACATGAAGACTGTGGTGAAGAAGTCCGATGGAACCTATGAGAACAAGGTCGTCAAGACTCCGATCGCCAAAGGTGTGATGACATCGTTCAACCGTATCGGCGCCACTTGGACCGGCGGCAGCCATGCACTGATCCAGCAACTGCTACGCGACGAATGGGGATTCAATGGTCTGATCATCACCGACAACGCCAACACCGGCAAATTCATGAGCCCATACCAGATGCTGGAGGCGGGAGCCGACATCAAACTGCTGAACGTGAGCGATGATCCGACCGGAGAGAAACTCGATTTCAATGATGCGGCGACCTACCACTACGCACGTCAGGCCATGCACCACTTGCTGTACACGGTCGCGAATACGAACTGCATGAACGGCGCATTGCCTGGTGCTGGCTTCAAGTTCAGCAATGGAATGAAGACCATACAGATTGTGTTCAACACGGTATGTAGCGTGATTCTGGCGATGCTTGCCTTCTTCTCCGTGTGGCGTTGGATGCCGGGCACGATTAAGCGCGTTGCGGCCCGCAAGGAAGCGCGTGTGGCCAGGAAGGCTGCTCGTAAGGCGGCGAAGGGCTGATTTCTCGTGAATCAAGCCTGACCTTCCTTCTTGAATAACGTTGGCGGATGACCCTGCTTTTATAGGTCGTCCGTCAACGTCTGTCTGACGCTTACGTTTCCTTGCCGGATTCATGCCAGAAGATGCATTCCGTCTTGGGAAATGGCTGTTCATGGCTGGACTGGCGGCTGGCGGAGCTGATCGAGACCGCTGGATGAGGTTGTTCCTCAAATCGTCTTTGATGTTGTGAGACGCACCTTGTTGGCCGGATAGGTATTCTGCGACAGCACCACTGAGTGACCGTCCGAGTCGAGCGCTCGGGAGAACACGCGTAGCAGCGGCGCTCCGGTCTGCAGTCTTAGATGACGGATGCAACGGCTCATGGCCCGGCACTACTTCGATGGTTTCCTCGACGGTATGGATGTCGGCGCTGCAGGCCGTTCGCAGCAACTGGTAGATGAAGCCGGTCGAATCCAGCTCCAGGAATGACGGATAGTCCCGTTGATTGATGTAGGTCTGCTCGTATGAAATGGGTTCGTCTCCGATTGTGCGAATTCGTTCGATGCGGGCCAGCCGGCTGCCAGCATCCGTCTGTGGCGTGCGGTCCGCTGCGACACTGCCATCGTCTTCAATCCCGACAACGTCGTGGTATGCGTCGCGGAGATCAGGGGGAGTCGTCAGACGTCGTGACATCATGCACATAGGGTTCCTTGGACGGGTTGCGGGCGACGGGTACGGGCCGTGGTACGAAAAAATCCTCGAACGCTGGACGCTGAAACGCATGAATGGGTGGCCATCCGAACGAATATAAGATGGATGCGGGGTGGGCGGTCCTGCCCGATGAAGGAATGCAGGCTGTGATTGTTTTCCGGAAAGGGTGGCGATGGCTTTGGAAGATGATTCCACCAAGGAGGACAGGAAGGTGCTAGAAGAATTCCTTGCCGACTCCGGATGCCTGGATCGGCTGTCCAAATGGACGCGCGGGTTCAACGCGTTCGACGTCCTCGGGATTGCACGCGCCGAGATCCGGCACAGCAACGTCCTCGCCTGGCTCATGGACCCCGCCGAGAACCATGGGTTAGACGACGGCGTGATCCGCGGCTTCGTGGATTACGCTGCGCGAGGGATTGGAGGCGACGGGGTCTTCGACGATCTGCTTATGGACTGCGACGGCTTCTCGATCCGTCGTGAATGGCACTGTATTGACATTCTTGCGGTGAACTATGACGCGGGCTATGTCCTTTGCATTGAGAACAAGATCTTCTCCGGCGAGCATGACGACCAACTTGCCAGATACTGCGGAGAGGTTGAGAAGGCTTATCCGGCTTACCGGCGTCGGTTCATATTTCTCACCCCGGATGCGAGGGACGCGTCGAAAGCCTCCGATGCCGAGGATTGGCTCGCCATGGGGTATGGGGACGTGCTCGGCATCATCGGCCAGGCGGTCGAGGCTCATGGGCCGGCTCCGGCGCAGGCTCAGTTCATTTCGGAATACATGGACGCCGTGAGGAGGGACATTTTGGGAGACGAGGAACTCGAACGTATCTGCATGAAAATCTACAAGAAACACAAGAGGGCGCTGGATCTGATTATTAACTGCAAAAACGACCTGATCCCCAGGATAAACGAACATTGCAAAGAATGGGCCAGGCGGAAGGCCAAGGCCGATGAGATTGTGTTCGACGAGGGGGATTGTGGCAAGCGCATAACGAGATTCAGGACCAAACTCATGTCGCTGATTCTGCCCGATGGTGACGGGCCGAACAGCAGTTGGAAAACCTGCTGCAACTATTTTTATGAGATCAAAGTCCAAGACGGGGACGACGGGCCTGAAATACGTTGCCAACTATGCTTCGACTCCTGTGGCCTTGATGGGAAACGGATGGAAATCTACGACAGAATAAGCCGAAGCATCCCATGCCTTGAGACATGGTCGAATGGTAAGAATTGGTGGCATATCCATTGGATCTGGCCGGATGCGGGCAAGAGCTTCCAGCTCGTGCCTGCAGATTTTGACGAGGAATGGTTGAACAAACAGCTCGACGACATGCTCGGACGTCTTAAGGAGTTCGAGCGCGGACTCTCCGAAGAGAAATGGGTCAAGGACCTGCTCGCCGGCAAGGATGCCGCGGAACGAGCCTGACCTCCATTCCGCAAGCCGGCCGGGTCGCCGCGCGACGTTTTACCGTTAATCTGTAGAATCGTCGGAATCGGCGTTTGATGCAGTCGCGCGGTCGGAACAGTGCCGCTCGGTATCCGGAAAAGTGCGGAAATCGGGTAAAACGGGTTTTCAAAAAGTGCGGAAATCGGGAAACCAGGGATGAGGCCATGTTTTTGACGGGGTGCGCAATGCCATGCTCGGATGAAGGGGTGATTTCATGGCGGAATGGCGCCGTTTTTTAAGGGGTGCATAGGGTGCACAGGTGGCCATGGAAGGGCGGCTCTCCCTCATGAAATGTGACGGAAGGGTAAAAACTCGCTCATAAAAGTGCGAGATGAGGATGCCGGATGTTTCAGAGAAAACGATGGCAAGGTCAGCGATGACCACATCGCCGTATCGCCATTCGTCACAGCAGCTCGTCTCTCTTAAGCGCTCCGAACGGGTCTTCCTCCGTCTGATATTCCACTGCATGGTCTTTGAACACGTTTGATATACAGAACATATTTGTTGCGGACTGCAAGTGCGGAACCGGGCTTATAGAGACAAAGTGCGAGCGTATTGGACGGTTCGTTGTCGGACGGGTCGTATTAGAGAGGTAGTTCCCGATAGACCAAATCGTCACGGACAGCAAACCCCTGATGCTCCCAGAAATCGTTGCCGGCATCGTTGTCTGCGGGCACACCGACGGCGACTTTTGGCAGGCCGATCGCACGAAGCGCTTCAACCACGCGGCCCACCAAAAGCGAGCCAATGCCCATACCGCGCGCGTCGGGATCGACCGCCGTGTGGTAGATGCGCGACCGTCTGCTATCGTGACCGGCAAGAATCGCTCCAATAATCCTTCCGCCATCGTCTTCGGCTACGAAACAGGTGTCGGGATTGCGTTTGAGGAACGTTTTTATCGCATCCTCGGAATCGTCGATGTCCCTCATGGTGAAACCGGTGCATCGCGTCCACAACCCGTATACCAGCGGATAATCTTCAATTTTCATACGACGGATGGTTGGTGCAGGCCCAGTCATATTTCCTCCTTTTCATATTGGACGTCTTATTGGATGTCAGTTTCGATTTTCGTATCGTTCGCGGTATTCCTGCGCGTATGCCGTATTTGCGTTGCACGGCCGTCTGCAGCGCGCGCGTATCGGGGAAACCGCATTCCCTTGCGATGCTGGCTATCGACGCAGAGGAACCTGACAGTTTTCTGCAGGCGTCGTCCAATCGCAGGTCGGTCAGAAATTCTTTGAACGTTTTGCCGGTCGCCTTGCGGAATGGGCGGCAGAAATGTTCCCTGCCGTATCCGAATTCCCGTGCGACGTCGGTCGCTTCGAGATGCTGTTTGCGGTGCGATGTCATGTATCCGATGATCTGCATGGTGATGTTTCTTCCGGATCTGACCAATTCCGGCCGCCGCACCTCGGAAACGAACCTCGAATACAGCAGCGATAGCAGTTCGTACAGCAGCATATTGAGCTTGAATCCACGAATGGCCTCATCGGACTGCTGCCATCGGATGATGTCCTCGCCTAATCGTGCGAGCTGCGCTAAATCGTCTTTGTTGGCGCGGGGTGTTCGCAGGGAAAACATGTACCTGTCGGCGAAGGGGTACAGCCGTTCCAAAACCTCGTCATTGAATGTGACCGAGAGCACGAGCGGTGTCGTTCCGTCTGTGTCCGTCGGTATGTCGTAATGAATCGAATATGGATTGATGAGCAGCAGATCGCCGGTATTGAGGGGCATTTCCTGCCCGTCCACGATAAACGGGCAGCTGCCATGTGATGAGTAGACGAATTCCAGGCCGGGGTGCCAATGTGCCTTGGCTTTCTCATCCGGCGAATCGTGAATGATTACCAGTCCGGGGTGCTCCTCCGGATAGACGTTCTCTTCGCGATAATCAGGGCCAATCAATGTGTTGTATGGCATTGGCGCGGATGCGATGGCCACGAATCCCTCCACTTCATCGTCAACGGATATAGGGCATGTAACATGTGATTCTATTATGGCAAAATGTGATGTCTTTTTCTGCTATTACCGAACGGTAAATCACAAGCATGTATTCCAATGTCACATATTGCACTATTTTGGCCTGTTTGAACTCGTAGCGTTGATATGTCTATTGATTAGAAGACGAAGGAGTCGGAATGTCATCTTCGAACAATTCGAAGCAGACAAATGATTCCGTCGGAACTATTGCCTTGGCCAACAAACGCCGTATCGACGAAAGCATGCCGGAGACGGCGGGTGTTGAGCTCGAAGACATGAAGGCGGAGTGACATGTTTGAAAAAGTGCTGATCACCGACGAAGAGCGTCAGATGTTCCCCAAGTGGACCGTGCTTGACGAGGACCTCGCCGACGTTGATCCCGTTCTTGCCGAGCAGGTGCTTGAATCGCGACTCGAGTTCTTCAGGGGAGACATCTCTCGAACCGACTACTGGCATGATCCTGAAGGAATCGACGTCATCGCCGACATCCAGTACGTAGACGACGGAACCCGCGCCCACAGGCTCGACCTGTACCTGCCGCACGACAGTGTGGTCAGGGGCAGCAAAACCACTCCTGTGTACATCGACATTCATGGTGGCGGATTCGTTTACGGTTACAAGGACCTCAACCGCAACTTCTGCACGAACCTTGCCAAGCAGGGATTTGCCGTGTTTTCCATAAGCTACCGTCCCGCTCCGGAAACCGACTTCCTCGGACAGCTGGAGGATACTGCGGCGGCGTTCCGGTGGATTCGGGAGCATCGGGACGATTATCCCGTCGCGCAGGATCAGGTGTTTCTTACGGGAGATTCGGCGGGTGGCACCCTTGCCTTGTATATGACGGCCGTTGAGCGTTCCTCCGAATTCGCCGAAAAGATTGGCATCGGCCAGTCCGGTCTTTCCGTTGCGGGAAGCGCGTTGATTTCGCCGTTGACTGATCTGACTTCGTATCTGGCGTTGTGTGGTTTCGATGCGAAGTGTGAGTTCGGGGATGCGAGGTTGGTTCCGATTATTGACTGTATTGCGCCGATGTTCTTCACTCGACTGTTCGACAGGGGTGCAGAACTGGCCGATCTCAAGACAATGGCCGAAGAAGTGGATTTCCCGTCGGTGTTTATCAACACCAGCAGCGACGATTTCATCCATGTTGAATCGTTGAAGCTGGCCACCGCTCTGGTGGCGGCCGGGCGAGACGTCGAACTGCACGATTGGCATACGGATAAGGGCCAGACCCTCGGCCACGTGTTCCCGGTGTGCATGTCTTGGCTGGATGAAAGCCAGAAGGTCCTCCGCCTGATGCGAGATTTCGCATACGCGAAGCTCTGATATCGGACGATATGGGCCACGGACGGGCGGTAGGCGATTCCCGAGCGATTTGCCTACCGCCCGTCTTCGACATAAGTGACTTAAACAACGGGGTGTGAGAAACATAGCGAAATCAAGGGGAAGAAAAGTGATTCTTGATTTTGACTGTATCGCGTTGCGGAAAGCCTCTGACGATGACTCTGCTTGTTGTTGTGTTCGATTGGTTGATGAGTTGAACGCTTCGTTGCGATGGCGCATACACTGGATGGTATGAAGGCTGATGGCAATGTGGCGGATCGCAGGGAAGCGCAAGGCGGCCGGCGGAAGACGGACCGGTTCGGGTTGAATATGAGACGTTGGGCGGCGCAGCACGAATCGTATATCGACACCGCATTGATGCAAGGGGAGGCCCCGCAGCGGCTTCTCGATTGGCATTTGCGTAAACTGCAGTGGTTGCAGCATGAACGGCTGATCCATCTCATCGTCCTGTTCATCACCATCGCGCTATTCCTGACTTCGCTCGCTTTTGTGGTACTGGTACCGTCCACGCTGCCCGTGTCGCTGGTGGTTTATCTTATTCTTCTTGTGCTTTTGATCTTTTATCTGCGCCACTACTTCTTCTTGGAGAATACCGTGCAGCATTGGTATCACATCGCCGAGGAACTGCATGACCGCGCCGAGGAAGCCCGCTAATCCGTTGACGCAACAAACGCTCAGTTTTTAAAGAAAGCAATCGACAACTTTTTTAAATAGATATTTTGATGAGCGGCTTGTTTCGGGAATAAAGACGTTCGGTTTTCTGTTAGCTCCGACTAGTCGGCTGCTTGCGTCTTCATGCGGATTGGATTGCCGATGCGGGTGGTCCTTTTGGAAAATATGGAAGGTGGGAACGATGAAGAGTCTCGAAGGGCGAACGTGGGAAAAATTTTCCTGCACCGTGGAATATGAGTCCGGAAAATGGCACCTTAGCCCGGAATCCGTTCTGCACGAAATGGGATTCCGCATCTTCTCCCCAGCTATAAAGTCGGTTTACCCCTACATATCTTCCGCATTTTTCTCTCATTATTTTCGTGTTTCCGGACGATTCTGCGAAAGGTGGCCGATTATTCGCATCCCCCTTTCTCATGGTGCGGGAGGCAGCCTCCGCCAGCATGCCGCTTGGTACGATTCGCGCTACGTGGACGGTCGCATGACTTGCGGCTACGCGTTGCCTCGGCTGAGGCTGCGTGCGCAGAGAGCCTCCAGCGGGAACGCTGGTTCGCCGATGTCCGTCGAGGTGGTGACATCCAGAAATGTGATTTCGCCCAGCGATTTTCAAACGGCGATGGATCTCAAATACGTCCGAGACGTGAAGGAAGCGCCACGGAAGGTGACACATGTTCTTCCTCGTCGAGCCTTCAACCGGCGTGGCACTGCCCATACTGGCGGGAAGAACGCAGTTGTACGGCCGCTTCACGGGCACGCCGGACGACGGCATGATCGTCGATATTGCCGTACGGTCTGTCAGAAAATGCAGGAACGAGGTTTTCGACGAAGACAGCAGTGATAGTGGTGACGTCTCGTTCCACCGTTTCCTGGAAAAGAATGGGGGAGCGGACGATAAGGACGTGGCGCAGTACATCGAACAAAACGACGGTGTACTACGCGAACTCGTCGAACGCAGGGGGAGCGACGACGACTACAGAAAGCTACGCGAAGCCGTTTATCTTCTTCGGCGCAGGCTGGGTGAAGGAGACGCGCAGGATGTCGTCTGGAACGATGGCAATGGCAGTGGCGAGGGCAATAGCGATGGTGGCAACGACGTTCGGGAAGTCGTCGAACAAGATGGGGCCTGTATCTTCGCGCATTCCCGTCTGCATTGCGATTGCCGTGCGGAATACTATATCGAATCATACTGTGCGAATCCCGAATGCAGCGAGGTACACGAACAATGCTACTGCGCTCGCCATTTTGCCTAGAAAATCGGCAAGTACATAAACCTTCTTGAACGATCCCGGGTCGATGCGGCCCGCCTCCGTGACGAGGTTCTGTGGGCGGGCCTGCTCCCGTCCTGCATGACTCTGCTGGATTGGGGACGTCTTAACTGACGATTTGCCGTTTTCCGGGGATACGCCGGATGCGAACATACGGTAACGGCACGGTGAACTGTGCTTAACTGGAATCATGCGCATGAAGAACAGAAGTGTCGCAAGAACGGCGGCTGTTGTGATCGCAACTGCGGTACTGTGCGGCATTGTGCCGATGATTGGTGTTGCGTTGCGCAATTCGACAGTCGCAACAATACGTGAAACCAATATTTTGCAGGCTTTAACAGTGTTGCCAGAAGGATTGCGCGACTGCTCCACGGTACTTGCGTACCTGTTCTCGACGGTTGGGTGCGTCGCTATCGTCTCTGCGCTCGCCGTTGTCGATTCGCGTATTACCGGCAGCGGACGCGTCGTCATCCGCGATGTTATCGTTTCGGTGGCACCGATACTGTATGTGACCGGCGTCAAATGGCTGGTTGAACGTCCCCGTCCGATTACGTCCGTCGGTAGCGGTTTGCTGCCGGGCGATCCAAGCTTTCCCAGCGGACATACTGCAGCCGCGGTGATCGTATCGGTCATGATGATTCTCATCGTGCGTAATTTCGCGCGCAGTCGCTTCCCCGACGGCGAAGATGACGAGCGCGCAAACAGAAGACGAGTGTTCCTTCGCAGGGCGATTATCGGCGCTGTCGCGCTTGTCGTGGCGGTCGCCTGCTCGCGATTGCTGCTCGGCCTGCACTATCCAACAGACGTGATCATTTCCGCCACCATCTGCCCGCTCATCTCCTACGCCGTCTGGTGCGTGTGGAACGCATGCGAAAGCGCGGAGGAGTGGTAAAAATCGCGCGCTGTCAGCGAAATTATAGGCGTTATATAGGGCGTTACATAGGCGTTTGGAGCGTCGGCAAGGGATTTCACACAGTCTGCGTCAGCATGGTGAATGGCTGATCGGGCTCGTCGTCTTCAGCGACAAGCCCGGCCACATCCGCTAGACACCATAGGGCATATAACGGCAAATTCAGCACGTTCCCTTGAAGCAGCACGTTCGACCGGGAGGCCACAATGCCTTGTTTCAATTGGTATTCCGGGTTGGCAAGCAATGCGTCGATGGCCGCATGGGTCATGTAACTCCTGCCAGATTTCACTTCTATCGGCATTACGGAATCGTCTTGGGTGTCTGCAATGAAATCGACTTCGCCCTTCTTTTTTGACATGTAGTAATACAGTGGAATCCTCTGTGCCGTCAGTTCTTGGGCTGCAAAGTTCTCGTAAATGGCCCCAAGGTTGGGATTGCGATCATCCAAATATGCCGCTTGTGCCGTGGTGGTGGGATACCTTGCCATCAGCATGCCTGTGTCAGACTGGTACAGCTTAAATTTCGGGGATTGCGCGCCACGTTTCAGTGGCGATTTCGGTTCGGCCACGCAATCGGTTTTCAGTGCCACGCCAGCGTCCGACAGCCATACGAAATCTTTCTGATTGCGGGAATACCTTGCGTTTTCGCCAATCGCGGTCACGGAGAAACGGCCATTGCCTTCCGTCAACTGTGCTGGCAGCTGCTCGAACACTTCTCTCACCTGCAATGTGCGGGAGCCAGCGTATTGGGAAATATCATGTCGATATTGACGATTCAAATCAGATTGGACACGTCTTACGGCCGACAGATCGCCATTGGAGTTCAGAAAAGCGTTCACTGCGTCCGGCATACCGCCTACAACAAGATAAGTGCGGAAATTGCGCATCATCGCATCATGCACGGCTTCATCAATGGGGCTTTTGTTTTTGCAACATTGACGTATGGTTTCCAATGTTGCTTCACGTATGCCGATCGCCCAACAAAATTCTTCAAAATCCATAGGGCGCATAGTTCGTTTCGTCACATATCCTACCGGATATGAACGTACGCCTTTGAATTCTGTTCCGAGCATGGAACCGGAGAAGATGTAGTCGAACCGACCGTCCTGCACCAGGAATTTGACCATCGTCATGATATCCGGTGCTTCCTGCACCTCGTCGATGAAGATGAGGGTGTTGCCGGGGATCATGTCGGTTTGGGCGAATAAGGAAAGTCGGGAGAGGAAATCATCCATACTGGAGGCTGTCAGCAGTGCTTTTGTGGCCGCTTTGTTGTCATATAGATTGATTTCAACGTACGTCTGGTATTCCTGTTTGGCGAATTCGCGTATTGCGTAGCTTTTTCCGATTTGCCGTGCTCCAGTGACGAGCATTGCCTTTTCGGATGATGTTTTCCAGTCGATAAGTTGCTGTGTGATCTTACGTTTCAGCATCGGCAGCCCCTTTAGTGCGATGAATCCTTGAAAAGCATAGCATAGGAAGCGTTTGTTGCACAAAATAGAAGATTTGAAAAGGATAAAATTGCACAAAATGGAAGATTTGAGACTGAGCTATTTGCACAAAATGAAAAATTTTGTTTTATGCGTGATGAGGTCAGTTGCGGTTCAGCACTTCAGCTGGGGTCTAGATGATCGGCTGCGACTGATTGCATTCATTGGCGGCGAACTGTTATTTGGTGATTCAAGCTTTCCAAGTGTTGTGCATACGGAAGCCGCGAATGTTGGTTATGATAGTGTTTGCTGCGCGTGTTTTGGCATAAAACGAATCGACCGAAGGGGAGTGTTAGCGGCACGTGGTTCTATGGCACTCGTTCGCTCGCAATCACTACTTAGTTCACATTACCTGACCGATGTAATCTTTCGGTTACAATCTGCCCTCTCATTTCTTATGTCGTGCGGTGCGTGTGGAGTGCACTCGAAAGTGTGAATGGGGGGGTAAGCCGCTGTTTTTGACGAAACGGAAATATGCGTGGAGAATGGATGAAGGTGATTGTGGGATCGTTGCGTAGTGTGGAGGTTGAGATATCAAGAGTTTGAACGCGACTTTGATTGGAAGGGGCTAATCCCGAAGCGCATCCATTGGAATGCCGTTGTAGGCCAAGTCAAAACGCCGGGGTTGAAAAGAAAAAAGGTGCCGCACCATTATTCCCACGGAATCTGGTGCGGCACCTTTTCTTTTGAAAGGAAACAGAAGAAGTCTTTGCGCCTTACTTGTTGATGACCTTCTTGAACAGGTCGGAGGATGCCTTGGCGAGGGCGAACTGGCCGAAGCCCGGATCCATGGAGGCGAGGTTGGAGTTGAGGATCTGGTTGAAAGTGTCGTTCTGCATGTTCATTCCTTTTCCGCGGCGCTTTGTCTTCCGTTCGCCGCTATTCTTTTTTCTCTTGTTTCGTTATGCCTTGATTGTAGGCATGTCATCCCCGTCGCCGCATGTCATTCCGATTGATTCTTTTGTATATTCATCGGTTTGCCAGAAGATTTTTGAAATAACTTACCGCACCATTACCATCACATAAACCAAGAAGGCCCCGACATGGTCGGGGCCTTCTTGGTGAAAAAGGGAAGGAGTGGCAAGTATTGGTATTTATTCGGTCAGGGTTTTGGCCTCCTCATCGATGGCTTCGACGGTCTCGGCGGTCTGAGCTTCGTCATCGACGATTTCGCCGGAGGCAAGCTTGGCTTCGAGCTCTTTGACAATCTTAGCATGCATCTTCTCGTCGATCTTGACCTTGAACATGAACACCAGCAGGCTGAGCACGATCAGAATAAGCGGCACATAGAAGGCGCAGATTTCGAAGGTGTGGATGTTGGAGGGGGTCATATCGGCCGCGGTGGCGTTGCCGGTCATGCCAGCAGCGACGGCGATGAAGCCGGTGATGCCGTTGGACAGCGCGCCGCCAATCTTATCAAGCATCGGACGTACGGACAGGGTGACGGCCTCGTTGCGCTTGCCGTTCTTCAGCTGGCCGTATTCGATGGAGTCGGTCAGGGAGAGGATGGCGGTCATCTGGATGAGGGTGCCCGGGATGTAGAAGAGCACGAGGGCGATGAACACCACGGTCATGTTGGTGGAGAAGAGACCCAGCAGGATGTAGGCCACGATCATGGAGGTCATGCCGACGATGTACAGGACTCGGCGTGGGATGCGCTTGTTCAGGATCGGGTACAGCGGAGCCATGATGAGGCCTGCCACCAAGGCGATGACGCCGGTCATGGAGTAGGCGGCCTGGTTGTCGAGCACGAACTTGAACAGGAAGAGGAGTACGCCGGTGGTGGCCACGTTGGCGATGGCGTACAGCAGGTAGGACAGGGCGACCCACAGGAGCTGGTCGTTCTGGAACAGGGCCTTGAATGCCTCGAGCGGGTTGCCGTTCTTCTGGGCCTTGGCGCGCAGTGCGTTGGTGCTTTCCTTGGTGCCGAACGCGACGGTCCATGCGGTCAGGATGCCGAGGAGTCCGACGATGATGCCGAAGGAGGTCCAGCCGGCCTGTCCTTCGCCCTTGGCACCGGTGAGCGTCCAAGTGAAGTAGCTGACGATCGGGATGACCACGACGGTGATGCCGTTGTAGCCGATGGAGCCGGTGAAGGAGCCGAGGGCGGTGTAGGTGGAGCGCTCGTGGGAGTCGGAGGACAGCGCCGGGATCATGCCCCAGTAGGAGATGTCACGCAGGGAGTAGAACACGTCGAGCACGACGAAGGTGATGACGAACAGCACGATGAACAGCGTGGTGTTGACGTTCACCAGGCCGAACATGCCGCTGAAGATCACGGCGAGCAGGACGGCGGAGATCAGGCCGCCGAAGAACTGCCATGGGCGGAAGCGTCCCCACTTGGTGTTGGTGTTGTCGATGAGGTTGCCCAGCAGCGGGTCGATGAAGATCTCGGCGATACGGATAATCACCACGAGGCTGGTGATGACACCGATAAGCTTGGCCGCAAGCGCCTTGTCAACGCCCGAGAACAGGCAGCCGGTGACATAGACGATGAAATATGTGCTCATCGCGTTGTAGAAGGCGGACTGACCGAGGTTGCCGCAGGCGTAGGCGATACGCTGGCCGAGCTTGCCCTTCTTGCGGACGCCACCGTCCGCGGTTGTCGTTTCGTTGCTCATTTTTTCTTCTCCTTAAGATTCCGGAGTTGAAGATCACCCATTGATCTTGCATGTCGAGTATACGCTCTTTACAAGAAAAAGTAAAAACCATTAGCAAAATATAGGGTTTGGCGGCGTGTTGAATTAGGTAAACCGTGTACCAGCACTGTCATATCGGTATCAATCAGATGCCTGATACGTTACAACATATACCGCTGATACGAAGGAATTAAGACGTCAAGTAAAACCGATTTGCTTTTTTTGTAAACAACGTTTATTATCTGGTAAAGGAAGTTCATCTTCCCTCCATCATTCACAAAGATGTAATGAACGAAAGCAGGAAAACATGGCAAACGAAACCCGCATCGAACACGCATCCGAGACCTGGCTCGCCGATTCGACCGTATTCGAGGTCAACCGCGTCCCGGCGCATTCCGACCACAAATGCTACGCGCATGATCCGCAGACCAACGAATGGTCCGATCTGAGGCAGAGCCTCGACGGCGAATGGAGGGTCGAGGTCGTTCAGGCATCCGACATCGAATTCAACGAGGAGCCCTTCGCAAGGGAGAACTTCGACGATTCCGTCTTCGAACGCATCCAGGTTCCCGGACACCTGCAGATGGCGGGATTGATGAACAACAAGTACGTGAACATTCAATACCCGTGGGATGGCCACGAGAATCCGGCGGAACCGAATATTCCGGAGAACAACCATGTCGCCCTCTACCGTAAGACCTTCACGATGGCGAACCGTCTGGCCGACACCAAGAACGCCGGCGGAACCGTCTCCATCGTGTTCCACGGCATGGCCACCGCAATCTACGTGTGGGTCAACGGCATGTTCGTCGGCTATGGCGAGGACGGCTTCACCCCCAACGAATTCGACATCACCGAGATGCTGCACGACGGCGAGAACGTCGTTGCCGTCGCATGCTACGAATACTCCAGCGCCTCATGGCTCGAGGACCAGGACTTCTGGCGTCTGCACGGACTGTTCCGCTCGGTCGAGCTGGCCGCGCAGCCGCATGTGCATATCGAGAACATGCAGATCGAATCCGATTGGGATCCGGAGTCCGGCAGCGCCTCTTTGGACGCGGCGCTCACCGTGCGCAACGCAGCCGACGCGGCCACGATCTCGGCGACGTTGAAGAATTCCGATGGTAACGTCGTCTGGGAGACCGCGAACTGCGCTGACCCCGATACCTCCATCTCCACCGGATCGTTGAACGGCATCCGCCCGTGGAGCGCGGAGGATCCGGTCCTCTACGAGTTCGAGGTCACGGTCATCGACCATGCCGGCAACATCGCCGAGGTCGCCGTCCAGAAGGTTGGATTCCGCCGCTTCCGCATCGAGGACGGCATCATGACGATTAATGGCAAGCGCATCGTATTCAAGGGCGCCGACCGCCACGAGTTCGATCCCAAGCGCGGCCGCGCGATCACCGAGCAGGACATGATCGACGATGTGGTCTTCTGCAAGAGGCACAACCTCAACGCCATCAGGACCTCCCACTATCCGAACCAGGAGCGCTGGTACGAGCTGTGCGACGAGTACGGCATCTACCTGATCGACGAGACCAACCTCGAAACCCATGGCAGCTGGTGCCTGCCCGGTGACGTCCTCACCGAGGAGACCGCCGTCCCGGGAAGCAAGGCGCATTGGGAGGGCGCGTGCGTCGACCGTGTCAACAGCATGGTGCGCCGCGACTACAACCATCCGAGCGTCCTGATCTGGTCTCTCGGCAACGAATCCTACACGGGCGACGTGTTCCGCGCCATGTACAAGCGCGTGCACGACATCGACCCGAACCGTCCCGTGCACTATGAGGGCGTGACCCACAACCGCGACTACAACGACGTGACCGACATCGAGACCCGCATGTATGCGCACGCCGACGCCATCGAGGAATACCTGAAGAATGATCCGCAGAAGCCTTACATCTCCTGCGAGTACATGCACGCCATGGGCAATTCGTGCGGCAACATGGACGAATACACCGCGCTCGAACGCTATCCGAAGTACCAGGGCGGCTTCATCTGGGACTTCATCGACCAGGCGATCTACGCCACCCAGCCCGATGGAACCACGAGCCTTCGCTATGGCGGCGACTTCGGCGACAGGCCGAGCGACTACGAGTTCTCCGGCAACGGCCTGGTGTTTGCGGACCGTAAGCCCACGCCGAAGGCCCAGGAGGTCAAACAGCTGTATTCCAACGTGCATATCGATGTCGCCGAGGATTCCGTGACCATCAAGAACGATAATCTGTTCACCTCCACTGGCGAATACACGTTCGTGTTGCGTGTCCTTGCGGATGGCGAACCGGTATGGCAGTCCGAACGCCGTTTCGACGTGCCGGCCGGTTCGACGGAGAAGCTCGATGTCGACTGGCCGTTGGATCTGTACCGCGACGGCGCGTCCGAACTGGTGCTGGAGGTATCCCAGCGTCTCGCCAAGGCGACCAATTGGGCGGTAGCCGGCTATGAGCTGGCATTCGGCCAGACCGTCGTCGCCGGCTCCAAGAAGGCCTCTGCTCCGGTGAAGCCGGTCGACGGCATCGTCACCGTTGGCCGTTGGAACGTCGGCGTGCAGGGATCCGGCCGCGAGGTACTGCTTTCCCGCACCCAAGGCGGACTGGTCTCCTACACGTTCAACAATCGAGAATTCGTGCTGCGCCGTCCGGCGGTCACCACGTTCCGCGCGCTGACCGACAACGATCGCGGCGCAGGCCACGGCTTCGAACGCGCCCAGTGGCTGGGAGCAGGCCGTTACGCCCGCTGCATCGGCAACGAGATCGAACAGATCGACGAGAACACCGTCAAGGCCTCCTACACGTACGAGCTCGCCACCCCGCAGCGCACCAAGGTGACCGTCAGCTACACCGCCGACACCACCGGACGAGTGAATCTGCACATCGAATACCCGGGCGAGCCGGGCGACCTGCCCACCATCCCCGCGTTCGGCATCGAATGGACCCTTCCGGTCCAGTACTCGAACCTGCGTTTCTTCGGCGCTGGTCCGGAGGAGACCTACCAGGATCGCAAGCATGCCAAGCTCGGTGTGTGGAGCACCGACGCGTTCAAGGACCACGCCCCGTATCTCATGCCGCAGGAAACCGGCAACCATGAGGACGTGCGTTGGGCCGAGATCACGGACGAGAAGGGCCATGGCCTTCGCATAAGCCGCGCCGAAGGCGCCGAACCGTTCGCGATGAGCCTGCAGCCGTACTCCAGCTTCATGCTTGAGGAAGCCCAGCATCAGGACGAGCTCCCCGCCCCGAAGCACATGTTCCTGCGTGTGCTTGCCGAGCAGATGGGTGTCGGAGGAGATGACTCCTGGATGTCCCCGGTCCACCCCCAGTACCATATCCCGGCGGACCAGCCAATCAGCCTCGACGTCGACCTCGACCTGATCTGACCGGCGCGCCCCGGCGAAAACCGGGACTTGGCTTTCCTTTCGCCATACGCGGAAACGTATGGCGAAAGGACGGTGCCGTCGTCAAGGGTGGACCTTGACATCAAACCGGAGACGGCGCCTTGAAAGGGTACGGCACGTCTTCCATGTTTTCCCCGTGCCGTGCCCTCGTTTCCATATCGGGAACAGGGCTTGACAGACTTTCCTTCGAAAACACCTCACAGATGTAAAAGGGTTCGGTCCTCGTTGGCACGTATTAAGCGTGTCAACGAGGACCGAACCCTTTCTTCTTAAACCCTACCTAGCTTTCGGGGTGAAACTGTCCCGGGCGACCAGCTTGGTTGAAATCCTCATATGCTGGTTGACGGAGCGCCCCATGGAAATGGCCTCCGACAGCATGAATACCGCGGCCTTGGCCAATTCGTCCTTGTTGATGTCATACGACGAAAGCGTCGGCGAAGTGTAATTCGCGATCTCCTGGTTGTTGATGCTCACCAGTCGCATGTCGCGTGGAACCAGAATGCCGGACGCCGCGAACGCCTGCAAGACGCCTACGGCGATGGGGTCCGCCGCCACAATCAGAGCATCCGGGAGCCTGTCGCCACATTCGGCCACGAACCTCTCTCCCAAGGCACGGCCGTTCTCCACGGTGAAAGGCCCCTCATCGAACACCAGGCCGTCGACGTCAAGACCGAGACGGACGGTCCAGTTGCGGAACGCGAACGCACGCGGATCCTCGGGATACTCATGGTCGCCCATGATGTTGCCGAACCCTCCGATGAACCCGATTCGCTTGTTGCCGGCGTCCATCAATTCGTCCAAGGCGTCCAGAATGGTCTGCTCCAGATCCGGCTGCACCGAATCGAACAGGCTCGGCGCGGGATTGATGTCGATGAACACTCCATGCGGAAGGACCGCGTGCAGACGCTTCAACATATTCCTTTTGAACGGCGCCGGACCTATTGAGATGAATCCGGCGTATTTGGACGCGTCCTTCATCAGGGATTTGACATCGTTGTATTCCGTCACTCTCATGCGCTCGTCCTTGGCATGGCGACGTAATGAAACTTCAAGCTCGTCAAAATAGGCGTCCTGAAGCCCCTTGTCGTGGATGGAGTTGTTCAGCAACGCGATGTCTTGCGGAATGGTGACACGTTGGTAGCGGGGGACGTTCTCGTACCCCATCTCAATGCTGGTGCTCAGAATCTTCTGACGGGTGGCCTCCTTCACCGAGAACGAGGGGTCGTCATTGAGTATTCTCGATACGGTCGCCTGGGAGAAGCCCGCCTTTTCCGCGATCTCCCTGATCGTGGCCATGGAAACCTACCTCCTTGGAAATTCAGCAACTAAACGTGTTTAGTAACGAGTTTATCATGTTTGAAAGCGTAATTGCCATCAATGTCGGAAATTTCGTTTTCCATGAAAACGACCCATCCGCAAACAAAAATGACAGTCTGCGAACGGGATCGCTTCATATTGTGCGAATCCGATCATCTCCGCCGTACCGTGCCATCAAGGGGCTTATCCGGAGATACCACGACGTGCGCCATATTGACGCCTTCTACAATCACCGTGACTTCCGTCGGCCCCGACGAACGCAAAGTATATTTCACCTCATCGTCCGTCCATGACGCATCGACGCAAACGCCCCCCTCTCGCCCTCAATCCACGGAAACGTCCCTCATGCCAGTCTTTCGGCAAGGCGGGAAGAATCCGGATCAGACCGTCGTGGCTTTGCAGGAGCATTTCCGCCAGCGCGGCCGGGAATCCAAGGTTGCCGTCGATCTGGAATGGCGGATGCGCGCACATGCCGCTGTCGTATACGCCTCCTCCTACCAGACCGGTCGCGGCGTCGGCGTCGACCGGGCGCAGGAACATGCCTATGATTCGTTCGGCATGTTCCGCGTCACGCAGCCTGGCCCACATGATCATGCGCCACACGATGCTCCAGCCGGAGCCGTCGTCGCCCCTGGTCTCAAGCGATTTGCGGGCCGCGTTCTCCAAGCGCGAACTTCTCGCGGTGATGCCGGTGCCTGGATGCAACTCGTATAGATGCGACAGATGGCGGTGGAGCGGATCCTCCTCGATGAACTCGTCGTTCCATTCGAGGATCCTTCCGTCCGTACCGATCTGCGGTTCGACCAACTGCCTGACGACTATCCTTGCCTCCTGGACCAGACTCTCGTCATCGCCATCGAGGTCGTCCATATCCTGCGCGGCAAGGATGAGGTCGTCGAGCAGGTTGCGGACGATGGCGGTGGCGTTCTCGCTTGCCTGCGCGACGGACGTTGGCTTCCCGTTGACCAGGAAGCAGTTTTCCGGAGAAGTGGCCGGCGAAGGGACGAGGCCCTGTTCGGTGTCCGACAGGAAATCCATGCAGAACCGGGCGCTCTCCCTCAGAATCGGCCAGATGCGCGCGAGGTACGACTTGTCCCGGTCGAACAGGTTCCGGCACATCCACGCCTGTCCGAAAGGCCAGAACGACCACATCGGATCGCCGTTCGCAGGCAAGGCCCTGCGCCAGATATCCACGTTGTGGAACACCGCCGATCCACTTTAGGGTTTTAATGCTTTACCTTTCTCAAGCGAGAGAAGCTGCAACATGCCTGTTGTGATTATGGAATTATCGCATTTGCGATGGGCGTGTCATTGATTCTTCTTCGAATCTATGCGGAATGTCGAGTCATACTAATTTCGTACATAAAACAAAACGCGTGTGCGTCCGGGCGGAAACCATCCGGACGCACACGCGTTTTATTTTGAATTATTGCGATGAGATCAGTTGCGGGTCAGCACTTCGGCCAGGGCCTGGATGACCGGCTGCGGCATGTGGGACTGGTATTTGGTCTGCGCGCCAACGCCGTGCAGATCCTCCAGCGTGCTCAGTGCCGGCAGCGCATCCTTGCCCAGCTCGCGGATCGCGCGGTATGCGTGCTCCTTGGTCATGTACAGCATCTGCGCATCCTTCATCACGGCGAACGCGTCGGCTTCAACCGGATCGTCCGCAACGGCAAGACCGTCGGCGAAATCGATGGCGATTGCGGCGCTCGTCGGCACGTCACGCAGCGTGACGGTCAGGCTCAGCGTTTCCGCATCGTACGCGACTTCCGGAGCGGCGGCAGAGCCGTCGACGGTCGCGCGGACGGCGTGCATCGCTTCCGGAGCGATGCCACGGAACGTGACCGTCCAATCGCGGGAAGCCGGAATGACGTCCGTCGCACCTTCCGCAGGGGCGATCGAGAACTGTGCGGAATCGCCCTCAAAACGCAGCGCCATTTCGGTGGATGCCCAACGATCCTTGCTCTGTGCGGCACCGTCATCCTCCCACAGCGTGAAGCTGTTTTCGGCACCCGGGAACACCACTACCTGCAGTGCGCGCGGGTTGGCCACGGAGTTGAGCGCCTCACCCTCGGCGGGCATCTGCAGCGGCACGATCGCGCCGGGCTTAGCGAACACCGGCATGCGGTCGAGATCGCGCCAAGCCTCCAGACGGCGGCCTTCGGCCGGACGAGACGTGTAATGGCGACCGTCGAAGAAATCGAACCATTCGCCCTGCGGCAGCCACACGTCGGCCTTCGCGCGCTGCACGGAACGCTCGGCTGGATCGACGATCGGCGCGACCAGCAGCTCGGTGCCGAAACGGAATTCGTCGGTGAGCTTGTATGCGGCTTCGATTTCCGGATAGTCCCAGTACAGCGGCTGCACGAGCGGCTCGTTGTCGAATGCGGCGCGACGGTTCATCGTGTACAGGTACGGGATCATCGCATGGCGCAGGCGCAGCGCGGACGTCATCGCACGTTCCGCATCGCCGTGGAAGTTCCACGGCTCCTTGCCGTTGAACGGCGAATCGGTGGAATGCAGACGGTTGATCGGGCTGAACGCGCCCAGCTGGTACCAGCGGACCTCCAGCTCCTCGTCACGGTAGCCGAACATGTGGCCGCCGATGTCATGGCTCCACCAGCCGTAGCCGATGTTGGAAGCGCAGGCGGTGAATTCCGGCTGGAACTTCAGCGACTCCCACGTCACGACGGTGTCGCCGGAGAAGCCGATCGGGTAGCGGTGCGAGCCCGGGCCGGCGTAACGCGAGAAGGTGAGCGGGCGCGGGTTGCGTTCGCTGTAGTCGCTGCCGTCGTTGCGGGCGGAATCGAGGTAATGCAGGTGGTTCAGGCCCCACAGCGGGTCGAGGCCCGGCTGCCGCGTCAGGCCGCCCTGCTGCCAGTCAATCCACCAGAAGTCGACGCCATCTTCCTCCATCGGGTGGTGGAGCTGGTCGAAGTAGACCTCCATGAACTTCGGATCGGTCAGGTCGAACTGCACGGCCTCGCCGCTTTCCGGATCGATGTTCATGGCCTTGGCGACCTGCGGATACAGCTCTTCGAACGCGCGCACGCCGTCCCTCGGGTGGACGTTGAGCGTGGCCTTCATGCCATGCTCGTGCAGCCAGTTGAGGAAGCGCTTCGGATCCGGGAAGAAGTCCTTGTTCCACGTGTAGCCGGTCCAGCCGGAGCCGTACTTCGGGTCGACGTCGTCAACCAGGTGCCAGTCCATATCGATGACGGCCGTGGTGAACGGGATGCCTTCCTTTTCGAAACGTTCGACGAGCTGACGGTATTCGGTTTCGGTATAGCGGTGGTAGCGGCTCCACCAGTTGCCCAGCACGAAGCGCGGCAGCAGCGGGGTCGGGCCGGTCAGGCGGTACAGGGCGTGCACGGCCTCACGGTAGCGGTGGCCGTAGCCGAACAGGTACAGGTCGGTGGTCGGCTCTTCCTTCGGGGTCACCCACGTGCCGAAATCGTTGTGGTTGCCGTTCACTTCGGCGGTTTCGCGGATGACGTTCGACTTGGAATCGTCGATGATCGCCCAACCGTCGGTGCTGTTGACGCCCGGATCGACGGGGATGCGGCCGTTCGCCTCGTCGAGCGTACGGTAGGTGCCGCCGAGGTTCCTGCGCTGCACGTCGCCGTAATGCCAAGTGTTTTCGATGGCGTTGACGTGCTTGACGGTTGCGTACAGGCCTTCCGGAGAGAACTTGCGCTGGTTGTAGGAGATATGCAGCGACGGGGTGTCGATTTCCAGCCAGCCATTACGTTCGGTGACGGTGAATTCAGGCTTTTCGCCGAAATCACGGACCATCGCCATCTGCGTGGCGTCATCCACGAAACGGCCGCTGTCGGACCATTCGAAACGGACGAGCGCGTCCGTGATGAGGCCGATGCGCCAATGATCGCCCTGGATCACCGAATCCGGATTCATTGCCGGATGGGCGTTGAGCGTGGCCAGCGAGAACAGTGTGCTGTCTACCATGTGGGGCTCCTTTGAGTGTGGGAAAAATCGGGAGAACTGGATTGGGACCGTGTCATCATATGCGACGGTACGGTCCCGTTTGAATTACTTGATGCGCTTGATGGTCAAGACCGACGCGCCAGCGCACAGTGCGATGACGATGGCGGTGGGGAACACGAGATTGTAGTTGTGGGTCATCGTGACGATGCTGGACGTGACGAACGAGCCGATGGCCTGGCCGGCGCAGGTCGCGATGTTGAGGATGCCGAGATCCTTGCCCGCGTCCTTCTTGTTCGGCAGTACGTCGACGTTCAGTGCCTGATCGACCGCGCTGTACATGCCGTAGCCGAAGCCCGCGATGCCGGCGAACAGGAACATGCCAGCGACGCTGGGGATGAACCACGGCATGGCGATACCGATGGCGTACAGGATGCAGGCCACGAGGATCGGCGGCTTACGGCGCTTGATGGCGTCAGACAGCGGGCCGGAGATGATTGCTGCGATGAACGAGACGATCATGGTGATGATGGCCATGACGGAGATGGCCTTCGCCGCGTCGGTGTTGCTCAGGCCGATGTGGTCCTGCAGGATGTACAGCTGGTACGAGGTGATCATCTGGTAGGCGACGATCAGGCAGGTACGGCAGATGAATGCCTTCCAGAAGTCGCTTGCACCCTTGGTCGGCGGCGTGAGCGTGTGGATGAGGATCTGTCCGACGCTGGTCTCTTCGCGCGGCATGTCGACGTTCGAAGGCTCGCGGGGGAAGATGATGATGCTCAGCACGCCGGAAAGCAGTGCGAACACAGCCGCCACGATGAAGCCGATTTCGACATGGTTGATGAACAGGGAAGCGATGAGCATGCCGATGGCTTGGCCGGCGACCCCGCCGCCACCGACGGCTGCGGATGCGGTAGCACGGAAGTCTTCAGGCACGCGATCGGAGATGATGGTCAGCAGCGGCGCCTGCACCGCGTTCAGGCCGATGAGGCCGATGCAGTAGGCGATGCCGATGGTCAGACCGGAAGTCGGCAGACTGATGACCCAGATGGCCACGCCGTACAGCACTGCGCCGCCGAGGATCCACGGGGTACGGCGGCCGAAGCGGGAACGAGTCCTGTCGGAGAAGGCGCCGATGAACACGGCGTAGAAGATGGACAGGATTGCGCCGGCCGCGTTGATGGCGCCGAGGGTGGCGTCAGGGTTGGCCACGCCGATGTCCTTGAGCCTCTGCGGAATCATGATGGAGGCGGTCATGTAGAAGGCGATGGCGTTAAGCACGGTCCAGGCGAGGAAGCCGAAGAGGTACCTCCACTTGACTGCCGGTTTATCGGCCTCCTGCTGGACGTCCGTATTGGCGTCCAGGGCGATGCTCGTGTCGCTGCTTTGCTGGTCGCGCATCTCATTATCCTTTCTGTGCGCTGCGAAACATCGTTCTCCGCGTTGAGTGATCAAAGCATGTTCCGCATTGAAGAAAAGTTAGTAAAACTTACTTTCATTAAGTATGATAGCGCTTGCGCAAAAAGGTATCAATATCGGCGAGTCGCTTGAAATTGCAACGATATGCGCATATCGAAACGCTTGCTATCGATTGCAAAATGGAACGATGCGATTTTATGCGCGTTCTGCGCCACCGCATACCCTCTTCACCGCGCCCATATGCCGATTGTGCGAGCAAAACGACAGGTTGTGTAATACGGCGGTGATGGCATCGCAAAAGCTGGTTCAATCAAACTAGCGGCGAAATCCCGCGTGCGGCACGGTGCGATGCAGCGCGGTACGGCAGCGGGAAATCGCAAGAAAACAGCGCAGTCGGGCGGAGCGGACAGGGCAGGCTCGGCAAAGCAGGTTTTGGCAACACCTAGTGCGAGGGAGAACCCATGGAACTTGAAGATCTTTCGATCGTTGAAAAGGCGGCGATGCTGTCCGGCGGATCCGAATGGGATTCGCGCGGCAACGATCGCGCCGACATTCCCGGCTTCGTCATGAGCGACGGTCCACACGGCGTGCGCAGGCAGCTTGGCGAAGGCGACCACCTCGGCATCGGCGCATCCAAGCCGGCCACCTGCTTCCCGACCGCCTGTACCGTGGCCAACACCTGGGATCCGGCGCTCGCCGAAGAGATGGGCGAGGCGCTCGGCAAGGAAGCTCACGATCTCGACGTGAACGTGTTGCTTGGACCGGGCATGAATATCAAACGCAACCCGCTGTGCGGACGTAACTTCGAGTACTATTCGGAAGATCCGATCGTCGCCGGCCGTATGGCCGCCGGCCTCATTCGCGGCATCCAGAGCAACGGCGTCTCCGCATGCCCGAAGCATTTCGCGGTCAACAGCCAGGAGCTGCGCCGCCAGGCCAGCAACTCCGTGGTGGACGAACGTACCATGCGCGAATTGTATCTGACCGGTTTTGAAATCGCCGTGCGCGAGGCCAAGCCGATGAGCATCATGACCTCCTACAACGAGGTCAACGGCGTCTACGCCCACGAAAACAAGCATCTGCTGCAGGAGATCCTGCGCGACGAATGGGGCTTCGACGGCATGGTCGTCTCCGATTGGGGCGGCTCCAACTCCGCCGTCGCAGCCGTCAAAGCCGGCGGCTCGCTGGAAATGCCGTCGCCAGGTTTCACCTCCGTGCGCGAGCTGGAAGGTGCGGTCAAAGCGGGCACGCTCGCCGAGGCGGACATCAACAAGCGTGCCGCGGAAGTCGCCAAAATCGCGGCGGCGACCAAGCTCGTCGGCGTCGGCCGCGACGATCTGCTGTCGGACGACATCGCGAAGGCGCACCATGATATCGCCAGAACGGTCGCGGAACATTCCAGCGTGCTGCTGAAGAATGACGCCGCCACGCTGCCGCTCAAGCCGGGCACTCGCGTGGCCGTCATCGGAGATATGGCCGCGACCGCACGCTATCAGGGTTCCGGCTCATCCAAGGTGAACGCCACCAAGGAGGAGAACATCCTCGACGAGGTCAAGAACGCCGAAGGACTGGTATTGGCCGGCTACGAGCAGGGCTACGACCGCCAAGGCCAGCCGGATGAGGTGCTGCTGAACGACGCCGTCGCGCTCGCCAAGAAGGACACCGTGGATGTGGTGCTGGCCGTCGTTGGCCTCGACGAACGCAGCGAATCCGAAGGCCTCGACCGGTCCACCATGGCGATTCCGCAGGCGCAGAACGATCTCGTAACGGCGTTGGCGAAGACCGGCAAGCCGGTGGTGATCGTGCTCGTCGCCGGTTCCCCGGTGGAATTGCCGTGGTTCGACGATGTTGCGGCCATGCTGTACGTAGGATTGTCCGGCCAGGCCGGCGCTTCCGCCACCGTGCGCGCGCTGACCGGCGAAGTCAACCCATCCGGACATTTGGCCGAAACCTGGCCGATGCAATACGAGGATTGCCCAAGCTCCGGCTGGTATCCGGCCATCGGGCGTGACGCGATCTACCGCGAGGGCCCGTTCGTCGGCTACCGCTATTACGAGACCGTGGGCGTGCCCGTACGCTTCCCGTTCGGCTACGGTCTGAGCTACTCCACGTTCACGTACAGCGCGATCACCGCCACCGCGACCGGCGTGGATTTCGTCGTCACCAATGATTCCGATGTCGCCGGCTCCACCGTGGCCCAGTTGTATGTGCGCGCGCCGCAGGGTGGCGTGCTCCATCCCGACCGCGAGCTGAAGGGCTTCATCAAGGTAGAGTTGGCCGCGCATGAAAGCAAGAGTGTGCATATCGATTTCGACCGCTACACGTTCCGCCATTTCGATGTTGCCGCCAATGCATGGAAGACGGAAAGCGGCGAATGGACGCTGCTGGTCGGCGACAATGCGGAGCATTTGCCGCTTGTGATTCCTCACACCGTGGCCGGCGATTGCACGACCGCCGATTGCGCCGCCGATCCCGCGCTCGGCCACTATCTGACCGGCCGGGTCAAGAACGTGACCGACGCCGAAATGGCCGTGCTGTTCGGCCATGAGGTGCTTGCCCCCGGCAAGCCGACGACGTTCGGCGTCAACGATCCGATCATGTCGTGGGTGGATTCCAAGGGCTTCGTGGCGCGTACCGTCGCCAAGACGCTGACCAAGCGCGAAGCGAAGATCCGCCAGAAGACCGGCTCGCCGGATCTGAATGCCCTGTTCATCCTGAACATGCCGCCTCGCGCCATGAGCAAGATGACCCAAGGCATGGTCGACTCGGCGATGGTCGACGCCATCGTGAACATCGCCAACGGGCATACCTTCCGCGGATTGAGCGGCGTGATCGCCGGCTTCTTCCGCAACCAATCCGCCAACAAGCGCACTGCAAAGGAGCTGAACCATGACTGACAACAATGCTGCGAAGCCGGCCGAAACCGCTGCCGGCGAGAAGAAGGTCGGACCGATTCGCCAGTGGATCAAGGATCATCCGAATATCTGGGAGTTCATCCTGTTCAATGTGCTGTCGAACATCTCCACCATCACCCGTTTCGTGGTGACGTGGATCGGCACCGCCATCTTCATCTCCGGCCTGGGGCTCACGCAGCCGTTCCACTTCCTGATCTTCAACTATGACACCAAGGGCAACGGTCTGGGTGGATTCCTCACCTTCCTGCTTGCCGAGGTGCTTGCGCAGGTGGTGAACTTCTTCGTGCAGATGAAGTGGGTCTTCAAGTCCGACTCCAGCTTCAAGGACGCCGCTTGGAAGTATGTGATCCTCGCCGTGATCATCGTGGTAGTGAACCTTGTGCTGCCGGGCTACGTGACCGGTCTGTGCCAGGGATGGGGCATGAACGCCGGCATCGCAGGCACGATCGCATCCGTGGTCAACACCTTGCTCGCCGTGATCGTCAGCTATCCGCTGCTCAAGTTCTGGGTCATGCCGAAGAGCGACGACAAGAAGGAGGCCGCCAAGTAAGTCTGCACTGATTCCTCTCTCTTCCTTTCCTTGTGCCCGTCCAGGTCTTCCCTTTTCCCTGGACGGGCTTTTCATATCTGTTCCGCGAATGAGCGCAGCCGACGCAGGCCTTCGCGCAGCTCATCCGCATCGCCGGCGAGTGCGCGGTCGAACACGTCGCGGATGCCGGAGCGGGGTACGGCTTTGACAGTGCTGGAAATAGGCATCGAAGGGTGTGCTGGGGTTTGCGGCGGCGTTTGCGGGATCGCTTGCGCGGTTGTGCTGATGCTGGCCATGGCTTCTCTTTTCCGTATTGCGTTGATGCTTCGAATGAGCCGAACGAATATTGCGATTCCATCGATATCACGCTTATGAAAACGGCAAAACAGGAACATGACGCTAATATTTCCGGACTGCGGCGGTTGTGTTACGGGTGGATTCTTTCTCCGGTGCGCATGGTTGCGTTTTTGGCAGCAAGCCACACATGCCATTCTGTCGCGTTTCGCATTACGGATTCATGTTCTCTCTGGTGTGGTGGGAGGTCTGATTCCCTGCTTTTTGACTGTGGTAAAAATGTCTATTTTGTGCAAAAATGGCGATTTGAAAATGCCTATTTTGCGCAAAACCAAGCTTTTGAAATTGTCTGTTTTGTGCATTTTATGTCTTGAATGCTATGATTCTCAATATATTTGTCGCGATGATAGGGGACTTCAATGCTGAAACGAAAGATAATGCAGCGGCTCATTGATTGGAAAGCGTCATCAAAGAAAGCGATGCTTATTACCGGCGCGCGGCAAATCGGTAAAAGCTACGCGATTCGTGAATTCGCCAAGCGAGAATACCGATCGTATGTTGAAATCAACTTATACGACGATAAAGCGGCGGCCAAAGCATTGTTGACGGCAGCCAACGTGAACGAATTCTTATCGCGACTCTCTCTGTTCGCCCGGGATATCATGATTCCCGGCAACACACTTGTATTCATTGATGAGGTGCAAGAAGCGCCGGATATCATGACGATGGTCAAATTCCTTGTGCAGGATGGACGTTTTGATTACGTATTTTCTGGATCCATGTTGGGAACGGAATTCAAGGGCGTGCGCTCGTATCCTGTGGGATATGTGACGGAGCAGATGATGCGCCCTATGGATTTTGAGGAATTTTGTTGGGCGATCGGCGTACGCAAAGAGACGTTGGATACTATCCGTCAATGTTGTGAAGACGAACGATCTGTCGATAAAGCCGTGCATGAAGCAATGATGCGCAATTTTCGGACATACCTTGTGGTTGGAGGCATGCCCGACGCAGTGAACGCTTTTCTAAATTCTGGTGGTGATTTGGCAGCTGTAAGACGTGTGCAGTCCGATCTGAATCGTCAATACCGGCATGATATCTCCCAATACGCGGGTTCTCGTGCACTGCAAGTGAGGGAGGTGTTCGAGCAGATGCCTACGCAATTGGCGGATGGCAATGGTCGCTTCTCGGTGACTGCGATTGGCGAGAATGCGCGGTATTCCCGCAATCAAAAAGATTTTGTTTGGCTTACTGATGCTGGAGTCGCGTTGAAAACCAATTGTGTGGCGGAGCCGAAATCGCCCTTGAAGCGTACCGCTCAATCTCCGAAATTCAAGCTGTACCAATCTGATACGGGCATGTTGATGGCCAGATATCCTGTATCCACAGCCCAAGCAACATATCTGGATGATAGTAATCCTAATCTCGGTGCCATTTATGAGAATGCGGTAGCCCAGGAGTTGACGGCTCAGCGGATTCCGCTGTATTACTACATGTCGAAAAAGAAGGGCGAGGTCGATTTCATCGCGGATACCCAAGAAGATTCCGTGATGCCGATAGAGGTGAAATCCGGCAGAAGCTATATGGTGCATGCGGCTATTGATGCGTTGCTGGCCAATCCAGAGTATCGCTTGAACCAAGGTATGGTGGTTTCTCGGTCGAATGTGCTGCGCCAAGGGAATGTACTGAATCTGCCGCTGTACGCCTTATGGTGTTTGGCGGATGTGGCCGGCCTTGTTGCCGAGGACGACGAGCCTGATCGGCCGTTCACTATGCAGACGCAAGTTGTGTGACTGACATTGGAATTCATGTTCTGGTGGGGGATATTGGCGAATAAATCCGCCGTGGGTGGAACGATGGTGATGCGGTAATACGAACCGATGAGACGGACTGGAGACGAGGTACACGCAACGTGAGAGAGGCAATGGTGTCGGATCAATCGCAGGACGAGGCGGAACAGCAGCCGAAAATCGGCAGAATACCGGCGCTGATCGCGGCGGTGGCCGTCGTCGGCATCGCGATCGGCGCGGCCGCAGGTTTGCTGACGCTCATGCTGTACCAGGTCGAGCGTTTCGCGCTTGGATACATCGAGAATGCGCATGAATCCGGCCCGTTCAACGTGCCTGCCATCCGTCGTGCGATTTCCGTGACGGTCGGCGCCTCCATCGCGGCCGTGATCTGGTGGCTGCTGCGCACGCGTACCACAACAGTGCCATCCGTCAAGAAAGCCGTCGGTGGTGCGCTGATGCCGGTCTGGCAGACCATCGTACATGTGCTGCTGCAGATTTTTATCGTCGGTACCGGCATGTCGATCGGCCGCGAAGTGGCTCCGCGCGAGCTTGGCGCGATGTTCGGCCAGCGATTCGCCCGCTGGGTGCGTCTCGGCGCGAAGGACACGCGTATGCTGGTGGCCATTACCGCCGCGGCCGGTCTCGCGGGAGTCTACAACGCGCCGCTTGCCGGCACGTTCTTCGCGGTGGAGATCCTGCTCGCCGACGTGACGCTCGAGACGGTCACGCTCGCGTTCGCCTGCTCGGCGTTCGCCTCATGGGTGGCGAGCCTGGTCAAGGGCACGCACACGTTCTATTTGATCGGCAAGGCGAATGGCCTGTTTACCCCCGACTACATGGTGTTCGCGCTGATTGCCGGCCTGATGCTTGGCGTCGCCGGCGCGCTGTTCCGCCGCGGCTCCCAGTGGGCGGAGAAAAACAAGCCGTCCGGAGCGGGCATTCTGTGGATGATGCCGCTTGCCGGCCTGCTGACGGGCGTTGTGGCGATCGCCGTGCCGCAGGTGATGGGCAATGGCCGCGCCACCGCGCAGCTGAGCTTCTCCTCGAAGGCCGATCTGGCCGTTATTCCGGTGTTGCTGCTGTCTTTCGTGGCCAAGGCGATCGTCACGTTGATGACGATTCGTTCCGGCGCTTCCGGTGGCGTGTTGCAGCCGGGCATCGCATTGGGCGCTTCCGGAGGCGCGATTCTGGGCATTCTTTGGATGCAGGTGTTCCACACGAATTCGATCGGCATGTATGCGCTGCTGGGTGCATGCGCGCTGCTTGCCGCCTCGCAGCAGGCGCCGTTGATGGCGATTTGCCTGGTGATGGAGTTGGCCGACGCTCCGATTAACCTGTTCGTGCCAATCGGCCTTGCGGTGGCCGTCAGCGCGTTCACCGCCTCCCGTCTGGCCAAGCCGCTTGCCGCTTGGCATCTACCGCGGGCGAAAGCTGCAGATCGTTAGCCTTCGCATTGCCGGCTCGCAATCCTCACATGGACGCCATCCTCACATGGCCATCAGGCCTGTCTGGCGGGGAAGCAGCACGGTGAGTACGAACCAGTGGTCGTTGGTGCGGATCGTCACCTCGCCGCCGTACTGTTGCGCGATGTGCCGAATCGACTTCACGCCGAAGCCATGCCGATGCTGGTCATCGCGCTTCGTGGTGCGCAGATTGCCCTCGGCATCTTTCTTCAGCCGCGAATCGTAATAATTCTCGATGCGGACCACGGTGAAGGAATTCTGCTCGAACAATGCCAGTTTGATGAGCCGCTGTTCCGGATCGGCCAGCTTCGACGTGGCTTCGATCGCATTGTCGATCGCATTGCCGAACAGCGAAGCGATATCCATCGACGACATGTTGGATAAGAGCGACCCATCCGCCACGGCGGTGAAACTGATGCCGCGATCGGCGCAAGTGCGCTCTTTTGTGGTGAGGATGATGTCAAGCACGGGATTGCCGGTATGCTGCTGGGCGCTGTAGCGCTGCACCGACTTCTCCAACTGCTCGAATCCTGCCGCCGCATGCTCCGGATCGACTTCGGCACGCAATGCCGCGATCTGATGCTTCAGATCGTGCGCGAGCTGACCAAGCGATTCGATGTTCTCCTTCGACTGCAGGTACTCCTGATGTTGGCTTTCCAGCTGCGCGTTGATTGACGCGATTTCCGCGCTCGCTTCAATGCGCCGAGCCTGCTCCTGTTGCGCGTATAGAATCGCGAATCCGCAGAAATCCACCAGTGTGCGGATGTAGAAGATTTCCTGGCCCATCGAACCGGAGAATGGCGTATTGGTCGAAATGAAGCTCAGGTTGCTCATGGCGAAGGTGACGATCGTGATGGCCACCGTCGCGGTCGCCGCGGAATCCGTCGGCAACGTGGGCGCGGTCTGGCTGAAATTGCCGCGTTCTACCAGCCAGGCCAGGCCGAAACACAATGCGTAGGTGGCAACGAGCAGTAAGACGGCATGCCAATCGTAATCTGCGAATCGGCCGTTGCGCATGCCGATGAACGTGACGATCTGCCAATGCAGCGACGCCACCAGTTCGGCCAGTACGAACGCGCGCGCCGTGATGTACAGTCCTTCGCGTTTGCCGGTGCCGGCGCCGAACAGAATCGTCAGGTACATGCAGCCGAAGGCGAGCAGCATGCCGACGATCCAAAACCAGATCGGCATGCTGCCGTCGAAATACTGCACGGCGATGAGCGCCGCCAGTCCGATTGCGCTCACAACGACGGAGCGGCGCGGCGGCACGCGGCGGAACAGTACCGCGATATACACCACGCATGCCGCCCATTCGCAGATGGCGGTGTACGAACGGGGGATGTCGGGCAGCGCGTTGGTGATCATCGGCCGCCGCCCATGTAGTCGGCCAAGGCGGCGAGGAACGCTTTCTTCCGTGGTCTGCTCACGCGCAGCCGCTCGTCGTCGGACATGATGCAATCCTGGTCGGCAACGCCCGTCACATGCTTGAGATTGACCAGATAGCAGGAGTTCGAGCGGAAGAAGTGCCGGTCGGCGAGCTTGGCTTCCATGTCTTTGAGTGTGCCGTTGATAGAGTATTTGCCGTCAAGCGTGTGGATGACGATGGTGTGCCGGATCGACTCGAGATAAAGGATGTCCGTGAGATTCATCCTCATCTGCCCCTTGCCGGTTTCGATGAGCATGGAATCGTCGCCGTTGCGGCGCACCATGTCGATCGATTTCTTGAGCTCCTGCGAGAACGCGAACCATGGCAGCGGTTTGAGCAGGTAGGACAGGGCGCGCACTTCGTAGCCGCTGATGGCGTATTGCGGGGCCGCGGTGATGAAGATGATCACGACGTTGTCGTCGCGTTCGCGGATGCGGCGGGCGGCGGCCATGCCGTCCATCTCCTTCATTTCAATATCGAGCAGCAGAATGTCGTAAACGGGGGCATATTTCTCCACGATGCGCGCGCCGTCGTCGAATACGGAGACGGTGAATTGCTCGCCGGTCTCGCTTTGGTAGCGATTGAGGTAATCGAGTACCAATTGGCAGCTTGCAGGGTCGTCCTCGACGACTCCGATTCGGATATTGCGCACGATGAACCTCCACGTCTCACCGTTCAGACTACCGTCCATTCTCTCGCGGAATGAGGATATTGTGATGAAAAACCATCGATTTGAGGGGATGATAACCCCTAATAGACTGTTTTGAGCGGTGAAAACCCGCGACACGCATTGACGATTCGGTTTGGGTGTGTATAGTAGGTCATGGCTCAACGAAGAGATCTTCGCTAAACCAACCAATAAGTAAACGCTTTGAATTGTGGCTTTGTCAAAGTAGTAAGCCGCGAGGATGGGCACCGAACAAAAATCCCTTTACAACGGATCGTGAGGCACGTACCTGCCTCTGAAAGGATGACAAATCATGGCAGAAGTCGTATTCGACCATGTTACTCGTATCTACCCGGGCAATGACAAGCCGTCTGTGGATGATCTGAACCTCGACATCAAGGATGGCGAATTCCTGGTGCTGGTCGGCCCGTCTGGTTGCGGTAAGTCTACGACCCTGCGTATGCTCGCAGGCCTCGAAGAGGTCAACAAGGGCCGCATCCTCATCGGTGGCAAGGACGTCACCACGATGCAGCCGAAGGACCGCGACATCGCAATGGTGTTCCAGAACTACGCTCTGTACCCGCACATGACCGTCGCCGACAACATGGGCTTCGCCCTGAAGATCGCCGGCACCCCGAAGGAAGAGATCCGCAAGCGCGTCGAGAAGGCCGCTGAGATCCTCGACCTGACCGAGTACCTCGATCGTAAGCCGAAGGCTCTGTCCGGTGGTCAGCGTCAGCGCGTGGCTATGGGCCGTGCAATCGTCCGTGAGCCGAAGGTCTTCCTCATGGATGAGCCTCTGTCCAACCTCGACGCCAAGCTCCGCGTGCAGACCCGTACCCAGATCGCCGCTCTGCAGCGTCAGCTGGGTGTCACCACCCTGTACGTGACCCACGATCAGACCGAGGCTCTGACGATGGGCGACCGCATCGCCGTCATCAAGCTCGGCGTCCTGCAGCAGGTCGGCGCTCCGACCGAGCTGTACGATCGTCCGGCCAACGTCTTCGTCGCTGGCTTCATCGGCTCTCCGTCGATGAACATCAACACCCACCCGGTGGTCAACGGCAAGGCAAAGATCGGCGAAGACACCGTGGATCTGCCGACTGAGGCCGTCAACAAGCTCACCGCCGAAGACAACGGCCAGATTGTGGTCGGCTTCCGTCCGGAAGACGCCTCCCTGGCTGCCCCGGATGAGGCCAACGCCTTCTCCCTCAAGGTCATGAACGTTGAGGATCTGGGCTCCGACGGCTACATCTACGGCAACATCATCACCGATGGCTCCGCTGCTGAGGCATCCACCATGATGTCCGATCAGAACAAGCTCACCACGATCCGCGTGAACCCGCGTGCTCTCCCGAAGGTCGGCGATACCGTCAAGATCAAGATCGACCCGTCCAAGATGCACCTGTTCGCTCCGTCCACTGAGCTGCGTCTGAACTGAGACGATAACGAGTAACCAACCGTCGGGCGTTCCTTATGGAACGCTTGGCGGGTGGTTGAACCAATACTTGGCGGATGTGCAAACGTCCGTCAACCATTAAACGAGACATTCTCTTTCCTCTCTTATTGTCTCGTTGGAAAAGCCCCGCGTTGGTGCGGGGCTTTTCTTTTCCCGCTGTTCTCATCGTGACACTCGTAGTCCCTTTGCCGCCTGCCGTGGGTAGGTCAGCGGGTAAATTGAAGAGCTATGGAATCACATGAATTGCCACAGATGGATCCCCGTGTGCTTAAGGCCACTTCCGTGAAGGCCGAGGACCCCGCAGCGCAGAGCCCGGAGCCGCAGGCGTTGAAGATCACCGCCGCGAGCTCGAATCCGAAGATGTTCACGCTGCCGTGGGAGAAGCCGCTGGCAACATGGCCTGAGGACCTGCTGGTCAACCTGCCACGAGGCATCTCCAGGCACGTGGTGCGTTTCGTGCACGTGGGCGACGAAGTCTACGCCATGAAGGAAATCACACGCAACGTGGCGGAACGCGAATACGAGCTGCTGCGCCGACTGCAGAAGCTGGAACTGCCTACCGTGCAGCCGATCGCCGTGGTCACCGGCCGCCATAATGCGCAAGGTGAGCCGCTGGAAGCCATCCTGGTCACCAAGCATCTGAAATTCTCGCTGCCGTACCGCGCGCTGTTCGCCCGCAACCTGCGTCCCGACACCGCCGAACGACTCATCGATGCGCTTGCCGTGCTGATGGTGCGCCTGCACCTGGCCGGCTTCTATTGGGGCGATGTGTCCCTGTCTAACGTGCTGTTCCTGCGTGACGCCGACGCTTTCTCCGCGTTCCTGGTGGACGCCGAAACCGGCGATCTGCAGGTGAACCTCACCGAAGGCCAGCGTGAATACGATGTGGATTTGGCCCGTACGAACATCATCGGCGAACTGATGGATCTGTCTTCCGGCGCATTGCTGCCGAGCAACGTGGACGAAATCGAAATCGGAAACCGCCTGGTGGACCGCTACCATTCGCTGTGGAGCGCGCTGACCGACACCGACAAGTTCAGCCCGGACGAGATGTGGAAGATCGAAAAGCGCGTCAACAAGCTCAACGAACTGGGCTTCGACGTGGACGAGCTGGAAATGAAGACCGCCGAGGACGGCAAGCGCGTGCTGGTGCGTCCGCGCGTGGTGGACGCCGGCTACGCCAACCGCAAGCTGCTGCGACTGACCGGTCTTGACGTGCAGGAGAACCAGGCCCGCCGTCTGCTCAACGATCTGGACGCCTACCGCACCTCCACGTGGCGTGATGGCGAGGATCTCGAAATCGTGGCCACCGACTGGATGCGCGAGGTGTTCGAGCCGACCGTGCGCATGATTCCGCGCGAATACCGCTCCCAGATCGAGCCGGCGCAGTTCTTCCATGAGGTACTCGACCATCGTTGGTTCCTTGCGGAGAAGGCCGGCCACGACGTGTCCATGACCGAAGCCGTGAAGAGCTATGTGGAGAACGTGCTGCCGCAGTACAAGCTCGATCAGAAGGATTTGGACGTGTTGAACGACGAAGCCGATTCCGGCGTGATCGACGACGAATACACGTACAACGATCCCGATGACGACGGCTACAACCCCGACGACGATCCCGACGCGGCGGTGTGGAGCCACTGATTCTGCACGTTAGCATGGTCCGTAATTGCTGGAGCCTCTAACACAAGAAAAGCTCAGGAAAACAAAAGAAGCTCAAGCTGGAAAAGCTTGAGCTTCTTTGTATGTATCGCAAATATACAACGATTACTTGGCTGCGGCAGCCGCTTCACGACGTGCGCGCGCCACGGCGTACAGCGTGATGCCGGCCGCGACGGACGCGTTCAGCGACTCGACCATATTCGACATCGGAATGCCGGCGATGGAATCGCACGCCTCTCGTACCAGACGGCTCAGGCCGTTGCCTTCCGAGCCGAGCACGACGACCAGCGGATCGGTTTCGAAACCGGTTTCGCCGACGAGCGCGTCACCACCGCCGTCGAGGCCGACGCTGTAGTAGCCGCGTTCCTTCAGGCTTTCGATCGCCTTCGTCAGGTTCACCACGCGTGCCACCGGCATGTGTGCGGCGGCGCCCGCGGACACCTTCCATGCGGCGGCCGTGACCGAAGCGGAACGACGTTCCGGCAGAATCACGCCGTTCGCGCCGAATGCGGCCGCGGAACGGATGACCGCGCCGAGGTTCTGCGGATCGGTGACGCCGTCCAGTGCGATGAACAGCGGACGTGCTGCGATACGCGCGCCCTCCGAAGTGGCCGCTTCCATGGCGCGCGCCTTCTTGTCTGCACGATCCACAAGTTCCGCCAGCGAGGAATACTGGAATGGCTGGGCTTTCAGCACCACGCCCTGATGGTTCGACGAGCGTGCGATACGGTCCATTTCGAGCCTGTCGGCTTCCAGCAGATGCAGTCCGTGGATGCCGGCGAGACGCACGATTTCGCGCGTGCGATCGTCATGCTCGATACGTGCCGCCACATACAGCGTGGTTGCCGGCACGCCACAACGCAGCGCCTCAAGCACCGCGTTACGGCCGATGACCAGATCGTCGGATTCCGAAGTGAACTTCGCCACGCGACGACGTGCCGCCAGTCGCGGATCGGCCATCTTGCGGCGATCCGCCGCCTTCTTCGCCTTGTAAGCCTTGTGATATACGCGATCTTCGGCCTTGGGAGTCGGCCCCTTGCCCTTCAGCGCGTTACGATGCTTTCCGCCCGACCCCTTGGTCGGTCCTTTTTTCATTGCCATAGTTGTCCATTGTCCCAGCACCCCGGGAAAAGGCGGCGGCTTCGCGTCTGCTCGATATTGCTCGATATGATGGCAAGAATGGAGAAGAACAAAGAGATTTTCGGATTGCCCCTCATGTTCTGGGGTCTGTGGGTCACGCTGCTTATTCTGTGGATGGGCCGTTTCGTCACGTCGTTTCTTTCCATGTACCTCGTCTCCGACATGCATGTGAGCGCGGGCGTGGCTGGCACTATCGTCTCCATGTACGGTTTCGGCGGTATTTTCGGCTGCCTGTACGGTGGTGCGCTGTCTGACCGATTCGGGCGCCCCGCGATGATTGTTATCGGCAATCTCGGTTCCGCGGTGATGCTGGTTTTGTTGGCTTGTATCGGCAATCCTTGGATTATGGCGATTACGTTGCTGATATACGGTGCGATTTCATCTATGCCGACGCCTGCGGTCGCGGCTTACGTTTCCGACGTGGTGCCGTTTCGCAAGCAGAAGCGTGCGTATTCGCTGCAAACATGGGCTGCGAATTTCGGCTTCGCTATCGGCCCGATCATCGCCAACCAGCTTGTCAAAATCTCCTATTCGCTGATGTTCTATGCGGAAGCGGCTGTGTTGGTATTCGCTACGTTGCTGATGATGGCATTCTTCAAAGAGGCCGGGCTGGGCGTGCACGGTGTCGGACGGTCTGTGAAACGCTCCGTGGAACGTTCCGTGGAACAACCTGTGGAACGTTCTGGCACTGCGCAAACGGCTCAATCGCAGCAATCGAAATTCTCCATTTGGCGCAGCTATCGTCGTGCCTGCACCGACAAAGCGCTCATGTCGATGGTGGTGCTGATGTTCCTGTACACGCTGGCGTATTACCAGATCGTCAGCGGACTTCCGATTTCGATGACGCAGATTGGGCTTGGTACGGACGAATATTCCAGCCTGCTGACCATCAACGGAGGCATTCTGTGTTTGCTGCAGATTCCTGCGATCGCGCTGTTCCAGCGGATGAGCAACACCCGTGTGCTGGTGCTGGGCATGTCCATTACCGCGGTTGGCTATGCGTTCCAAATCGGCGCCGATTCGTGGGTGACGTTCGCGATTGCGACCGTGCTGTGGACGCTCGGCGAGCTTGGCACATTCCCGATTGCCGCTACGACGGTGGCGAATATCGCGCCGAAGGATGTACGCGGCACGTATCAGGGCTTGTACAACCTGGTGTGGTCGCTATCCAACGCGTTTTCGCCGCTTGTCGGAGGCTGGATTTTGAACGCGTTCGGCAGTCACGTGCTGTGGACCTGCTGCACGGTGATGTTCATAATTGTGGCGATCGGCTTCTACGTGACGCGCGGCCCCCGCGAACGCGCCGCAGCCCGCAATCTTGCGATGGAGGAACTGTAGCGGTTGCGCTGCGCAGGTGGCGTGCGGTAGATACGCCACCGAACTTGCCAGACAACTTAACATAACTTAACGGCAACTTCGCATCTGTTAAGTTCGCTGGTAAGTTGCTGTTAAGTTCGTGCGAAGTTGACGGAAAGCGATGTATTGGCGTGATTGTGTGGCACAAATAATGGACATTGCCGGCAAGACAGGGGTGCATGTGCGCGTATGAAAAAGCGGGAGGCCGCGATTCGGTTGGAATCGCGGCCTCCCGCTATGCGATTTAAAAAATCGGAAAGAAGAGAATCGGTGCCGCAGCGTTCGCTGCGGCGGTGCCTTGCCTCACGCGGTCTGTTTCAAAGAGATGGCCTGACGCGGTTCGGCTTGCCTTCCTGCTTGAAGGTCTTACTTGTTGAGGACCTTCTTCATCAGATCAGCGGAAGCCTTGGCAAGTGCGAACTGGCCGAAGCCCGGATCGATGGAAGCGAGGTTGGAGTTGAGGATCTGGTTGAAAGTGTCGTTGTTCTTCATGATGTTTCCTTTCGGACGACCGCCTGGTTTCTTGCTTCTTTTTTTCTTCTCTACATCGTGCGGTGCGTCGCTATTGTGTTGTTTTTCTTGTTCTTCGTTCTTCTGTTGTTTTTCTGTTGTGCCTTTACTATACGCACGTCGGTATGCGTCTGGCATGCCGCAATCGTCATTTCTATTGTAAAATCATCGGGTTATCTTGAAGAAAATGTGATTACTGTGCCCGCATAACAACACAATCGCCGTATCGTACGCTGACACGAGACGGAACATATCCATTCCCATGTCAACGCACGATACGGCGATATCGGCGTAAATCAGCGGAATAATCGTAAATCAGCGGGGCTGACGGAAGTGACGGTCACCGATTGGATCGAACGGCGTGTGCGGTTCAAGCTGGTACCAGTATGCCACCGACGCGACGTCATCCTGCCGCTCGAAATTGCCGGCTTCCTCGGTGCCGATCTGCTGCCAGGTGACGCGCAGGTCAGAATCGAAATAAATCGGATCCGGAATGTGCCAGCGGTACAGGCCGCGCATGACGGGTGTGGCCACATCCCAGTAGTCGCTTTCGCGGTGCGCGGCAAGACGCTGCGAATAGAACGGGAATCCCAGGTACGGTCCGGTGAACGTGTTCTCGCGCATGCGGCCATGCTCGTCGAAGTCGGCGAAACTCCACGCGCCGCCGAAGTAGTCTTCCGCTCCGGTGCTGCACCACGTCGGGTACTGTTCATCGCCGTCGATGTACATCTTGACTTCGCCTTCGCCCCACCAGCGGCTTTCCAGCGCGGTCAGCGCAAGGTAGGTGCCGATGTACGCGCCATGGCCGTGCACATTGTCGAGAATCGTGTAGTCACGGGCAATTTCGGTGACGCGTTCGCGGCGCCACTGCGCATGGAAGCGCATCGCATCGGCTGGCAGCGCGTCGTATTCCGTGTAGTCGATTTGGTAGAAGAAGGCCGGCACGTCCTCGTTGTGATCGTTGCGCAGCACAATGCGCGCGTGCTCGAACGGCATGGCGAAATAGCAGTTGAAACCTCGATTTGGCACCACCATGATCGGGATGGAATTGATACGGCAGGCCTGTGCGTGACCGCAGCAGAAGAAATCGCCGATCGGGCACTGCACGGACGGCGTCTCCTCGCCATCCCAATAGAATTCGAGGATGAGATTGCGCAGTACGTTCGGACCGGTCGGGGAAGTGCGGTCGGTGACCGTCATCCAAATGTGGCGAATCACGCCCGGGCCATCGACGTCCATCAGCGTGACCGAATCGCCCGCCTTGATCGTCTGGATGCAAGGGCTGCCCTTGCGTGACGGGCCGAGCGCGCTGGCGGCGGTGGCTGCAGTGCCCTTGCCGCCGGTCGGGTTTTCGGCGTTGACGCAACGTGTACGGCCGTGGTCCGTCGCGATTGCTAGCGAATCGAGGGCACCGTTGCCGAAACCGGAAGTCGCCATAGTATTCATTGTTCTCTCCTTTGTTAAACAGCTTGGGAAACGCGGAAATGGGTGCGCCGCCTACCACTGCCGACTATCGTAGATCCCCCTTGCAGTGGGCGCGTCGATAATGCCGGCCACGGTGCTGAAAGCCGCCGCGGCCGGTTGTGTCTGTTTTTGCGTTATTTCACAACATCCCAGCGTTGTTGGGTCGCGTTACTTCACTGCACCGGCGGTGATACCCTGCGACAGCTTGCGCTGGAAGATGATGAAGAAGATGATGGTCGGGATGATGCTCAGCAGCGAAGCCGATGCCAGCGTGGTCGCTTCCATGGTGCGCTGGCCCTGCAGGGTGGCGAGTGCCAGCGGAATGGTCTGTACGTCATCGCTCATGAGGAACGCCATCGGAATCATGTATTCGTTCCACGTCCACACGAAGAAGAACACGAACAGCACGCTGATGGTCGGCCAAGAAATTGGCAGCACCACCTTGCGCAGGATTTGCCAGCGAGAGGCGCCGTCGATGGCCGCGGCCTCAAGGATGGCCTGCGGGAACGTGCCGTATACGGAGGACAGCAGATAGGTGCCGTAGGCGCTTTGGATGATGGTGAAGATGATGATGATCGCGAGTTTGGTGTTGTACAGACCGACCTGCTTGAACATGGTGTACAGCGGGTAGAGCAGCGCTTCCTGCGGCATCATGTTGGCGAGCATGATGCCGAGCACGATCCAGGTGTTGCCCTTGACCTTGCCGATGCCGAGCGCGAAGGAGTTGAGCACCGACAGCACGACCGCCGCGACAGCCACCACTAGGGAGATGATGAAGCTGTTCCAGAACTTCAGTGGGAAGTTGGTGGTAGTCCAGAAGGAGATGATGCCCTCCATGGTGAAGTGCTTCGGCAGGGAGAGCGGGCCGGTGGCGTTGTAATCGGCGGAGGTCTTGAACGCGTTGACGGTCAGGACGAGCAGCGGGAACAGGACGAGCAGAGCTCCGGCGACGAGCAGGATCAGGGTGATCCAGTCACCTGCGGAACGCACGTGCTGCGTTTTCTTCGAGGCCTTGCGCGCGGCGGCCGTGGACATGGAATAAGTCATGATGGCACCTTTGCTTTTCGGATTTTTAGTATGTTCTTGCGATTGTTTTTCGGGTTTTCTCTCAGACGAGTTCCTTCTCGACGTGCTTCTGCACGAGGGTGAACACGATGGAGAAGACGATGATTACCACAGTCAGCGCTGTGGAGATTGCGGCACCGTAGCCCACCTGCTGCACCTGGAAGAACTGGTTGTAGGAGTAGTACGACGGAACCGTGGTGGAGGTGCCCGGACCGCCCTTGGTGAGCAGGTAGACCGGAGCGAAGGTCTTCAGTGCGCCGATGGTTGCGGTGAGGATGACCACCAGCAGTTCAGGGATGATGGACGGCAGGGTGACCACGCGGAACTTCTGCCACCAGTTGGCGCCGTCAAGACCTGCGGCCTCGTAGAGTTCCGGATCGACGCGCTGCAGGCCCGACATGAAGATGACGATCGGGTAGCCGAGCTGGATCCACACCAGGATGAACATGAGGATCGGCAGTGCGCTGTCAGGGCTGCCCAGCCAGTTGTGCTGCAATGCACCCAAGCCGATCTTGGCGAGCAGCGCGTTGACGGCACCGTCCTCCGGGCGGAAGATCCAGCCCATGATGATTGCGGCGACGGCCACCGGAAGCAGCTGCGGCAAATAGAACAGCGCGCGCAGGAAGGAAGCGGTTTTGCCGCCGAACTTCTTTTGGATCACGTCGGTGAGCAGAGACGAGATGAACAGGCCGAGGATGGTAGGGATGACCACGATAGCCACGATGATCCAGAACGAGTTAGCGAAGGAAATCCAGAACGTCGAATCGGAGAACAGGCGTTTCCAGTTTTTCAGGCCGACCCACTTGACGGGACCGACGCCACGCCAGCGGGTGAAGCTCAGGTAGATGTTCCAGATGAACGGAACAACAACTACCGCGAACAGACCGATGAGGCCGGGGATGAGGTATGGAACGAATTTCGCGGAGCGGTTGCCGGGAAGTCTCGACATGGAGGCTTCGTGCTTGGTCTTTTGAGACATTGCAAGTCCTTTGAAATATTGATGATCCGAGGGATTTCCGATGGATTGTTCTGTGATGACGCACGATTTGGCGCGATGCGACGTGCGGAATGTATGGGGGAGGAAAGGGTTGGTGCGGTCCGCCCGAAGGCGGGCCGCACCATTATTGGAGTTGGAATGGAAAGGAAGGATCGGTTGTTTTTAGTTGTTCTTGACGCCCATGTCCTCGACACCGGTGTCGTACTTCTCGTGGATGTTCTTGAGCACGTCTGCCGGCTTCTTGGTGCCGTTGACCAGCTCCTGGAACTCCGCTGGAACCGCGTCGGTGAGGTTGGAGGCCGCGTAATCCGGGTAGTAGCTGAGCTTGCCGTCCTTGGCGTAGGAATCGTATTCCTCGATCATGGCCTTGCTCTTCGCGTCGGTGATCTTGCTGGTGTCTGCCGCTACCGGAATGCCGCCTGCGTTGCCGAGGAAGTTCTGCACATCATCGGAGAGGACGTAGTCGATGAACTTGGCGGACAGATCCTTGTGGTGCGACTTCTCGGGAATCACCAGCAGGTTGCCTGCGCAGCCGACTGCGTAGTTGGATTCCGGCATGACGGCCGCGTCCCAATCGAACGACTTGATCTGCTTGACGAAACGGCCCTGGTTCCAAGTACCAGTCTGGTAGATCGGATATTCGCCCTTGATGAAGGCCTGCGTGGTGTCCTCGGCCTTCATGCCAGTGGCGTTGCGGGAGATGAAGCCCTTGTCAAGCCACTCGTTGATGGTCTTGACGGAGTTGGTCAGCACTTTGGAATTCCAGTCGACGTCACCCCTGTACAGCTGCCAGTTGTCGATGAACTTGGAGTCGGCATTCTTGGAAACGAGCTGCCACCACAGCCACATCACGCCGTATTCCTGCGCGTCGGCTGCAATCGGGGTCACGCCGGCGTCCACGAACTTCTGGCAGGCGTCCACGAACTCGTCGTAGGTGGTCGGAATCTTGATGTTGTACTTGGCGAACAGGTCCTTGTTGTAGTAGACGCGCTGGAATTCAGCGTAGCTGGTCATACCGTACCAGGTATCGCCGTCCATGATGCCGTTCTCGTCGTACTTGGCGACTGCTGCGTTTGCGCCGGTCACCTTCTTGTCCCAGCCGTACTGCTTGACATAGTCGCCGAGGTCGGTGAGCAGGCCCATGGTGGAGAGCACGCCGGCGGAGCCGTTGCCGCGGTTGGATTCCATGAGGTCTGGCGCTTCGTCGGAGTTCAGGAATTGGCTGCCGTTCTGCGCGATTTGGGTGAACGACTTTCGTTCGAAGTTGATCTTGACGCCGGTCTCTTTTTCGAAGGCCTTGGCCGCGCGACGCCAAGCCTGAGTCTGGCCTGCGTCGTCCTCTTCGTAATACCAGAACGACAGGCTGTCCGGCTTTTCCTCATCTTGGGCGGTATCGCTACCACATGCGGCGAGGGAGGTCAGCGACAGTGCTGCGATGGCCAGTGTGGCCAGTCCTCGTTTGATGTTCATTGCTATTCTCCTTGTTTCCTTCTTGAGGCGCGCCCTGCGGCACGGCTCACATCTGGTTGTATTGAAACGTTTCGATGACGTGCGTGCGATTCCGCGGTCCGTTTGGATTCGCCGGATTTCGCCCGGCTTGTTCGTTTGTTCGGTTTCTTCGGAGACCGTTATATCGTCATTGAAACGTTTCGATTATCCGTATGAAATTATGTTGCCTTGCGATTCCGTCCGGCCGCTCTGCCTTCCGGTAATCGCAGGAAAATCTATATTGTTCCGCCGGACCCCGCTTCCGCAACGGATCCGCGTCGCTTCAGCGCGGGTTCGATGAGTTCCACGGAACCTTTGATGTCGGTGTGCTCCTCGATGGCGGAGACCAACAGGTTCATGGCTTCGGCGCACAGCTCCTCCGGCATGACCGGCATTTCGGTGATGGGGAAGCGCGTCGGCTCGCCTTCGAAATACGTGCCGCACGACAGGACCGAAACGTCCTGCGGAATCGACATGCCCGCGTCGTGCAACGCCATCAGCACCTGGCTGAGGACGCTTGCGTTCGCCTGGTTGATGATGGCGGTCGGGCGGTCGGGGTGCGCGAAGACGGTGCTGACGAAGTGCTGTGCGTCGAAGCTGTCCGCTTCGTAATGCTCGGATTCGATGACCGTCATGCCGAGCTCCTTCGCGTGCGCCAGCAGGCTTTCGCGGAAGATGACGACGTAACCGGAATGGCGGTTGTAGTCGGATTCGTTGTTGCGCAGGAACACGACGGTGCGGTGTCCCTTCTCGTACAGGAAGTCGACGGCCTTGCGGCCCATCAGCGCGAAATCGATGTCCACGCAGGCGCAGCCGGCGTGCGACGACGGATAGCCGATAGCCACGCACGGCTTGGAAAAAGTGCCGGATTGAGCGGCGCGCTCGTCATCCTGCTCCACGTCGAGCAGCACGATGCCATCCGCAAGATTGCTTTGCGTCACGCGGCGGATATCCTTCACTGCATCCGGACCGGTCAGCAACATCACGTCATACCCTGCATTCCTTGCGGCCCATGCGGTGCGCAGGAAGTAGGCGTTGTACCTGGCCTGGTTGATGTCGCCTCGAATCGGGGCGCTCAACGCGATGATCTGGTTGCGCATGCCGCGCATCTTACGGGCGCTGGCGTCCGGAGTGTAACCGAGCTTTTCTACGGCGGCCATGACTTTGCCGGTGGTTTTCGCAGAGATTGAACGCTTGCCGGATAGTACATAGGAGACGGTGCTGGCGGAAACTCCCGCTTCGCGGGCCACGTCTTTGATGCCTGCCATGCGTCTCGCCTCCCTCTTGTGCCGTTCTATCCGCTATTTATCGAATCGTTTCGTCGAAACGTTTCACTTAGCATAGCGCGACTATAAAATCATGTCAATCGTACGGCACGTCGCGTTCTCCCGTATGGGTTTATCGCCTATACGGGAGAACTACGCGTAGTTAGCGCTTCTTGCCGGACTTGCCAAACGTGAACGCGCGGACGATCGCCACAATGCCAAGTGCAACCAACGCGCATCCGCCAAACAGAATCAGCCAACCGGTGGAGGCCAGCGGGCTGAACAGCATGATGCAGCCGGCCACAATCGAAATCAGCGCGTAAATCACAGCCCATGCGGAACTTGGCATATGCCACGACTCAACCAGCGCCATCACGCCTTCCATCATCCAGCCGAGGCCCACCACCATAGTGACGAGCACTGCCAGCATGGCGCCGGACAGGGTCGCATTCTTCAGCATGACCACGCCACCGACTGTCAGCAACAGGCCGACCAGAATGTCAAGCACGCGCCAGCCTCCCGGCAGACCGAGCTCCACAATTGCGGTGACGATACGGATCACCCCGGAAATCACGAAATACGCGCCCAACGCAACCGCGGCGATCTTCAGCGTCACCCCCGGCCAGATGAGTAGCGCAATGCCGAGCACAATCGCCATCACGCCGAGCACGCCGTACACACCGCGAATAGCATTCTTCGCGCGTTGCGGCAGCCACGATTCCACCAACTTGAACGGGCTTACCGGCTCCCACTCGCCACTGTCGTTGCTATGGCTATTCGGGTCGTAACCATACGGATTACCGTACGGATATCCATACGGATTGCCGTAGGGGTTGCCATATGGATTGCCGGAATAGCGAGGGGTCTGCTCGGCATCTGGTCCGCCGCTTTGTGGACCGTCCTGCTGTTGCGATTGCTGCGCTTGCTGGTTCGGTGCATAGGCGCCGTATCCCGGCTGCGGTGGTTGACTGGGGTCGTTGGGATTGCCGGGATTCATATTTGGATAGCTCATGATGCCCTCCTTCAGAAAAACATGCTTTGAGGCGTCGTTTGCTTCAAAGACGTGCTTTCATTTTAGGCACCCTGCCTGTTTTCAGCCATCAACAGAATCGGCCGGCCTGCCTATTGGCAAGTCGGCCGGAATTATGCCGCGAATCGGCGGTTATGCTTGAGGCTGAAGCTGGCTTAGCTTAGAACAGCTTGAGCTGAACGTTGAGGCTGAGCGGCTGGTCGGCGGGCAGCTGGTACTGCTCATGCACCGGCGACATCCACGAATCGTCGCCGCCGACGCCCATTTGCGCGGCCAGCAGACGCAGGAACATGTGACGCGGCTTCGGCAGCTCATCCTGATGCAGCGCCTCTTCCAGCATCGTGCTCGAATACGGCAGTAGGCTCATCGCGAACGGCTTTGCGCCGGCACCGCGCTTCACGCGCACACCGTGGCCGGAATCGTCCGTGATCTCCGCCCAACGCACATCCTCATGATTGCCGGTTTCCTGCGGCAGCAGGTACGGCGCGCAATCATCGCCAGCCGTCGTGCTCCATACACCCAGCTTCGCGTGCCTGCGGTCGGCGTACGTCTCTTCCGGACCGGCGCCGTAGAATCGCAGGTTCGCATATTCCACCGGCAGCGCCCATTCGATACCGAACGCCGGAATCGTTGGCAGATCGCCGTTCTTCTCGCCTGGATACTCGACGTCGAGCGAAACGAGGCCGGCCGTGTCGGCAACGTAACGGACCGTCACTTTCGTGCGCTGCGGAATCGCCAATTCGTACGTATACGTGGCTTCCACGGCATTTTCTCCACGATTTGCGATCGCGCAGTCGACGCAACGCGCATACTTTCCTGCGACCGCCCACGCGGCACGTTCGAAAGCGTGTCCAGCACCGCGATCGTTGTCCGTCAGCGGACGGAACGTGGTGATTGACGGGCGGCGCAGCACGAATTCGCGCTCGCCGAACGTATATGAAACCATACCCCCTTGTGTGCGGGAGAACAGTGCTTCACGACCCTGTCCGCGCACGCCGGCGTTCCAGCGGCCAAGGGTGACGGTGCCGTCGGCCGGAGCTCCGGCCGCGTCAACGGCATCTGCAGTGGTCTTCGCACCTGCCACCACGCACTGGCCGAACGCCAGCTCGTAGCCGGCCGGTGCCCAATCGCAAGCGTTGCCAAGCTGCTGCGATACCTCCAAAACCAGCTCTTCGGCGTTGCTGCGGTAGTCATCAACCGGCCAATCGACTTCGAATGAAGCGCTCTCGCCGGCGGCCACGTCGAAACGGCGCGTAGTCGACCATACCGGCTTGCCGTCGGCCAAAATCCGCAGCACGAAGCGATAATCGCCCGTAGACACGAACAGATTGTCGTTCGTAATACGCGCTTCATCGACCGAAACCGCAATTTTCACGTTCGCATACAGCTGCTTGACTTCCTGCGCTTTCGGCGAGGGGGTGCGGTCGGCGAACAGCAGGCCGTCGCCGGAGAATTCGTAATCGCTTGGACGATCGCCGAAATCGCCGCCGTAGCACATGCGTGTCGTGCCGTCGGGCAGCTTGGTCTCGATTGCCTGGTCGATGAAATCCCAAATGAAACCGCCCTGGTACATCGGGTAGCGTTCCAACGCCGTGTATTCGTCCATATTGCCGCACGAATTGCCCATTGCGTGCATGTATTCGCAGGAAATGTACGGCTTCTTTGGACCGTCCGTATGTGCCGGGCTGCCGTCGTTCAGATAGCGTTCGATTTCGTCAGCATGCGCGTACATACGGCTTTCGATGTCCGTCACATCCTCGAATTCGCGCATGTGCACGGAACCCTCGTAATGTACCGGACGATTCGGATCAATCGTGTGCGCGTGGCGATACATCGCACGAAAAACCTCGCCCGCGCTCGACTCGTTGCCAAGCGACCAGATCAGCACGCTCGGATGGTTGTAATCGCGGCGCATCATGCTGTTGATGCGGTCCACGCACGCGCCCTCCCATTCGGGGCGGCTGCCGGGGATGCCGTCTTCAGGACGCTCGACATTGTTTGCCACCCACGTGCCGTGCGTCTCCATATTCGTCTCGTCGATCAGATACAGACCGTACTCGTCGCACAGGTCGTACCAATACTCCTGGTTGGGGTAGTGGGAGGTGCGGATGGCGTTGATGTTGTGCCGCTTGCAGAAGACCACGTCGGAAAGCATGTCCTCGCGGGTGATCGCGCGGCCGCGCTTCGCGTCGAATTCGTGGCGGTCCGCGCCCTTGAACACGATGCGCTTGCCGTTGATCGTCATGATGCCGTTTTCGATGCGGAACGTGCGGAAGCCGATCTTCTGCGTCACGGTTTCGATGATGGCGCCGTCATGTCCGACGACGCGTACGGTCAGCGTGTACAGCGTCGGCGATTCCGCGCTCCACGGCGCGATGTTCGTCATTTTGCCGGAATTAAGGGCGATTTCGCCGTTGCAGGCCTGCGTTGATTCCCATACGACATTTCCGTCGCCGTCGCGCAGCGTGCTTTCGATAGTCATCGCGTCGGCGGAGTTGCGCAAGGTGAGTGCCGCGTTGAGTTCGGCGGTGTCGGCCGTACCGGCGGTGTCGGCTGCGGTGTAGTCGGCTTCAAGCTGCACGGTTTCGACGTGCGTATGCGGCTGGGCGGCGAGCTCGACGGTGCGGAACAGGCCGTGCAGTCGCCAGAAATCCTGGTCTTCCAGCCAAGAGGCGCTCGAATATTCGTAGCAGGCGACGGTGAGCGTATGCTCGGTTTCGGGGGAATCGGCGGCGTTGCCATTGCCGTTTCGCAGCGCTTCCGTCACATCGAATTCGCTCGGCGTGAATCCGTCCTCGCCGTAACCCACGAACGTGCCGTCAAGCCATACGTAGATCGCGGTGGCGGCACCGTGGAAGGTGAGGCTGACCGTGCCGTCGTTTTCCAGCGTGCGCGCAAGCTGCGCGTCGAGCGCGAATCGACGGCGGTAGATTGCCACATGGTTGTTTTCCGGAATATTTGGCGCCTGCGGATCCTCGTGACCGTCCCACGGATATTGGATGTTGACGTACTTGTTCTTGAGATAGCCGGCCATCTGCAAGTGGCCCGGCACCTCGATCGCGCCGAAATCGCCATCCTCGAAATCGACGGCCGCGAACGGAGCGCTTTCCACGTCCACGTTGCGCGCTTGTTCGATACGAACCTTCCATTCGCCGTCGAGGCTCTGCTTCGGCTCGCTCGTCTCGCCGATGACATATCGGTGGCTGGAATGTGCCGGCTTGCGGTTCGCTGCGAACACCGTCGGATCGGTGAGCCAGCTTGCACTTGCCGTGGTTGCATGTACGATTGCGAGTTCGGCTGTATCTGCCATCTTGCATCCCCCTGTATTACTTGGTGTCACTGCATCGTTGCGGTTGCGTCGTGCGATGTTGCACGACCGTTTAGTAATGAATTTTACTAACTACCGATAATATATCACACTTCATGGTATCGTGCACCCGTCGCGTGCCATGCATCGTTCCGCCACATGTCCATTTTTCACACGCCGAGGATGTGCGATAATAACAGGATGCGCCGATGGCGTCCGCCCGGTGCCCACAACCGCGCAGCGTTGCCTCGCCTTTGCAAAATGCTTGCGATTCCGCGGATTTTCGATTTCCGCGATTCGAGGCATACGTAAGACGGGGGAGAGCTGACTACTCCGCGGCGCTCCCAAGGAGATCACCATGGATGATCGCAAGAAAGATCAGTCCATCCAGTCCCATGCCAATTTTGACGGCGATTCCGCTACGGGCGATCGCACGCAGATTCGGCAGGATCAGCAAAACCAGCAGCCGCCACAAATCGACCCGTCGCTTGCCGACGCGCAAGCCGTGGCCGCATCGCTCGGCGTCGATCCGAACACCGGTCTGAGCCAAGCCGAAGCTGAACGCCGACTCGCGCAATACGGGCCGAACGAGCTCGCATCCGCACCACCCGTGCCAAAATGGAAGAAGTTCCTGGCGCAGTTCAAAGACCCCCTCGTCTACCTGCTGCTCGCTGCCACCGGCATCTCGCTCATCGCATGGTTCATCGAAAAAGCCAACGCTGCGCCAGGCGCGGAAGGCGGCGAAATACTGCCGTTCGACGCCATCGTCATCGTGCTTATCCTCATCGTCAACGCGGTACTCGGCTACATTCAGGAATCGAAAGCGGAAGAAGCCGTCGAAGCGCTCTCCCAAATGACCGCGCCGCAAACCAACGTGCTGCGCGACGGCAAAATCGCACGCATCAACACCGTCGACGTGGTGCCGGGAGACATGGTCGTGCTCGGTGAAGGCGACTCCATTCCCGCCGACGGACGTCTGCTCGCCGCCGCCAGCCTGCGCGTGGCGGAAGCGAGCCTGACCGGTGAAAGCGTACCGGTCGGCAAAAACGTCGACACACTCGCCGAGGCCAAGGCCTTGGGCGATCGCGCCAATATGGTGTTCAACGGCACGTCCGTGACGCAAGGCACCGGCCGCGCAATCGTGACGAGCACCGGCATGCGCACGCAGGTCGGTAAAATCGCGGACCTTCTGCAGGCCACGGATGATGATGACAGTCCGCTGCAGAAGGAAATGAACTACGTTTCCAAGATTCTCGGCATCGCGGTGTGCATTATCGCGGCGGTCGTGCTGGTGGCGCTTGCGCTGACCGAAGGCTTCAACGACATCCACGACGTAATCGATTCGCTGCTGCTATCCGTTTCGCTGGCCGTCGCGGCCGTGCCGGAAGGGCTCGCCGCGATTCTGACAGTCGTGCTCGCGCTCGGCGTGCGCCGCATGGCCGAACATCATGCGATCGTCAAGAAACTGCATTCCGTGGAAACGCTCGGTTCCGCGTCGGTGATCTGCTCCGACAAAACCGGCACGCTCACCCGCAACGAGATGACGGTGGAACGCGTGGTCACGCCGAGCGGTGAGGTGCAGCTGACCGGCACCGGCTATGCGCCAGAAGGCAGAATGATTGCGATTCCCGATGCTGCTCTGTCTGGTTCCGCCGCTTCCGCCGCACAGGTCGAAGCCGTCGCCACGCTCGCCGTGGGCTCGCTGGCCAACGACGGCGAATTGCGCGAAACCGTGACTTTCGGCGCTGCCGAAGCTGCTGGCGATTTAGTTGCGTCCTCATCGGCATGGGAGGCTGTCGGTGATCCGACCGAAGTGTCGCTTATCGTCGCCGCACGTAAGGTGAAGGCCGATCGCAAGTACGCGAACTACACGCGCGTGGGCGAGATTCCCTTCACTTCCGATCGCAAACGCATGACCGTCGTCGCGCAGGATAACACTGATGCCGGGCGTCTCACCGTCTTTGCTAAAGGCGCCCCCGACGTGCTGCTCGGCTACTGCAGCCGCATCGCGGTCAACGGTGCCGTACGACCGATGACGCAAGGCGATCGCCAGCAGATCCTCGCCGCCGTGGAACGCCTGTCCGCCGAAGCGTATCGTACGCTGGGCCAGGCGTACCGGCCACTCGGCACCGCGTCGCTCGCCGCAGTGCCGGGCGTGCGCATCAACGCCGCCGGTCACGTCGCCGACATCGCCGACCAAAGCGATGTGCTGGAAAGCGACTTGATCTGGGTCGGCATGGTCGGCATCATCGATCCGCCGCGTACCGAAGTGCGCGATTCCGTCGCCGAAGCGCATCGCGCCGGCATCCGCACCGTCATGATTACCGGTGACCATCCGCTTACCGCGGCACGCATCGCCAGCGATCTGGGCATTATTGAAATGGACGGAGACGGCAGCTCGGTCGGCAGCGCCGACCTTAGTAGCAAAGTGCTCACCGGCGTTCAACTCGACGAGCTGCCGGACGAGCAAGCGTTCGACAAGGCCACCCGCGAAATCTCCGTGTACGCGCGCGTTGCGCCGGAACACAAGCTGAAAATCGTCGAATCGCTGCAACGGCAAGGCAATATCGTGGCTATGACCGGCGACGGCGTAAACGATGCTCCCGCCGTCAAAACCGCGGACATCGGCGTCGCGATGGGCATCACCGGTACCGAAGTTACCAAGCAGAGTGCCAAGATGATCCTCGCCGACGACAACTTCAGCACCATCGTCGAGGCGGTACGCGAAGGCCGTGGCATTTTCGACAACATCCGTAAGTTCCTGCGCTATCTGCTGAGCTCCAACGTCGGCGAGGTGTTCACCGTCTTCGGCGGTGTGATGCTCGCCGGATTCCTCGGCATCACCCAGCCTGGCAGCCAAGGTGTCACCGTGCCGCTGCTCGCCACGCAGCTGCTGTGGATCAACCTGCTTACCGACGCAGCTCCGGCGCTCGCCATGGGTGTCGACCCGTCCACCGACGACGTGATGGCACGCAAACCGCGCAAACTCACCGATCGCGTGATCGACGGACAGATGTGGGGCGACATCATTTTCATCGGTTTGATTATGGCTGCCGTCACGCTGATTGGCATGGACATGCACCTCGCCGGAGGTCTGTTCACGGACCGTTCCGTGGATGCTGTCGGACATGATGCGCAAATGACTGAGGCGCGCACGATGGGCTTCACCATCCTTGTGTTTGCGCAGATGCTCAACGCGCTGTGCTCTCGCTCGCACGACCAATCGGTGTTCGTTGGACTGTTCGCTAACAAATGGCTGTGGGGTGCGATTGCGTTGTCTGCGCTGTTGCAGGTGGTGGTGATTTACGTGCCGTTCCTCAACACCGCGTTCGGCACGATGCCTCTGTCCGCCGGCGCGTGGGTCGAATGCCTTGGATTGGCGATGGTCGTGCTCGTCGCGTCCGAGTTGCGTAAGTGCGTTCTACGTGCGATGCGTGAGTAGCCTGTCGTTTTCCGGCCTCCAATCCGCATTTTGCTGTGTCGTGAGCCGTTGCAGCGGCAAAATGCGGATGGGTGCTCGTTGCGTCCGTCTTATAGCGCCGCCGCGCTAGACTGGATTGCGATTGGCGGGCGCGCATTGGTTGCGCGTCCGTTCGTATGACGATTGTTCCGGCGTTTTTTGGAGGAATTTCGATGCTGCTGTCCGATCGCGACATTCTCGCCGCACAGGCCGACGGTCATATCTCACTCGATCCGTGGACCCCGGAGATGGTGCAGCCGGCATCGATTGACGTGCGATTGGACCGTTTCTTCCGTTTGTTTAACAATCATGCGTACACGTACGTGGATCCGGCTGAGAATCAGGGCGAGCTGACCGAACAGTTCGAAGTCAAACCGGACGAACCGTGGATCCTGCACCCGGGCGAGTTCGCGCTCGGGTCCACATGGGAGTATGTGAAGCTCGATGCATCCATCGCGGCTCGTCTTGAAGGCAAAAGCTCGCTCGGTCGTCTCGGCATCCTTACCCACTCCACCGCGGGCTTCATCGACCCTGGCTTTGAAGGTCATATCACGCTGGAATTGTCCAACGTGTCGACACTGCCGGTGAAGCTGTGGCCGGGCATGAAGATCGGCCAGATGTGCTTCTTCCAGCTGAGCTCGCCGGCCGAGCATCCGTACGGCTCCGCCACGACCGGTTCGCACTATCAGGGCCAGCGCGGTCCGACCCCGAGCCGTTCCTACGTGAACTTCTACAAGGCCGACATCACCGACTGATCCGACTGATCCGACTGCTCTAACTGACCCGGATCTACAGGATTCCCGGCGCGATGTTGTGCGCGGCAAGCCAATCGCGCAAATCGCTGAACTCCTCCATACTTACGGAATGGTCGAGCCCACGATAGCTTTTCTCCGTAAGGAACGTGTGCTCGTCCAGCCACGCGGCGGTCGCGAACAGTTCCGGCATGGGAATCACGGTATCGTTCTTGCCATAGCCGAAGAACGTCGGAATGTTGAGTTCAGCCACGCGATCGTCCGCCGGCGCGGTTCCCGCAACAGTGCCGGGCGCAAGAAAACCGGACAACGAAATCGTCGCCGCGTAGCGTTCCGGGTGCACGCGCAGCAAGTGAATCGCCAGCAGACCGCCCTGCGAAAAACCGATCGGCACCACGGCACGGTCGTCGGGAATGTTCGCCGAAACCCAATCGTCGATTGCTTTCGCTGCGGCGAATGCGTCACGGTCCAAATCCTCGCCGGTATCCACACAATCATGCAGCCACGAGTACGCGCCGGGTGCAAAGCGGCCAGCCGGCTGCAACGTCAGCGGCGCGCGCAACGAGGCGAAATCGTTGTATGGCGCGACGTAGCGCATCATGTCGGCCAAGTCCGTCTCGTTCGACCCCCAGCCGTGCAGGCACAGGAACAACGGTCGTTTCGGCGCGGTGTTGCCGCCGCCGTGCGAATACTGCACATGCGTGATTTGCAGCGGTTCACCGAAACGTCCCGGCACCACGTCCGATTCGCGGCCGATCAGCTTGGTCTTATCAGTGCTGTCTGCGCTGCCTGTTGTGTTTTCGATTGCGTCGCTCATGATTTCCAATATAGCGTGCGATTGTGGCGTACGCTCGCAGTGCGAAAAGATCCGTGAAAAGGGACGTGAAACAAGCCGTGAAACAAGCTGGGAAAGGGAGGCGAAGCAAGCGGCGAAAAAAGAAGACCCCGGCGGGATTGGCCGCCGGGGAGAGAAAGGAGAGAGAAGAAGAAAGGGTTCAATTGTCGGGAACTTCAAGGTTCCTGGTCGGCTTGTTTCTGCTGACAATTCATATATAAACACCTGATGCTGAGCGCATGTCTGGTGTTTTCTGAAAACTTCCTGAGAATCCGACGGCACATGTCCGGACAGACCGCAATCCTAGACTTCGTTATACCTTCGCTCACGGCGGTAATTTTCCCTGTTTCAGCATCGATGTCAACAGTTTTCTCTGCATCGGATTGGAGGAAGTCGTACAGATCTTCCGCGGTCATAGCGCCGCGTGATTGTATGTGCACGTCGATGACGGACATATCCAATGATGCGATGTCTTGCTGATCATCGTTTGTAGACGCATGAGCGGTGACAGGCAGAGCCACCATAAGAGCTAGACCAATGAAAAGAGCAGATATTCTCTTGACTATTTTCATTCAATCCCCTTTCTTTGCAATGCCGATGAAGCATGACTGAACAATAGGCTATTAGGGGGTATTTGTCAATCATCTTTTCGAAAGGAGTATTCGTGTCTAAATGAAACAGACAATTCTCATCTTTGCAGAGTTATCCACATTGTTTTCACCTCGGCTTATTTCCGACCGGACGAAGTGAAAACCTCATCTTTATTCCAGGATACCTACTTTGTCTCAAATATTCATGCGTTATCATATGCAAAAGTTTTAAAGGCGCTCTTGGGTTCTGTTCCGATGATTTTCGGATGCGGACGCGTGATCCCTGCTCTTCCGTTCCTTGAGGTGTTCTTCCTCGGTAGGAAGGATACCTGGGGATCGGCTGTTCGCGCTGGTAATACAGGTATATGCCGTGGCCGCTAAGCACGATGAACGTGCGAGGGAAACGTGTATCCTGAGCGCGCAACCCGGGTCAGATCTGCGCGTCCGCATCCACGCTCATCACATACACGTTGCGTCGCAGCTGCTTGCTTTGCGCACGCGTGATGTCGCCGGCCTCATACATGTCCTGGATCACGCCCAGCTCGATGCCGTAGCTTTCGCGCTTGACCTCCTCGGCCTGTTCCTGCGCTTCGGCGCTGATGCCCATATTTGGACGCGCCCTCAACGCGGATTCGCTGCGTCGGTAATCGAGCAGCAGTCCGGAGCAGTGCTCGGTGTTGTATGTGCCGCGGCCCATTTCCTCATACAGCCGGTCGATCACATGTTCGATCGCATCCACTTGGACCACGCGCGTATGCGCGAACAGTTCGTCGTCGCTGAACAGCGGGGTCGTGCGCCGGATGCGGCTGTTCACGCGTTTCGCCAACGTGCCCATGCGCCGCTGCAGCGCCTTGTACCGGCCTTTGACGCGCCAGATCATACGGCCTGAATTGTGTGCGGTTTCGATGTGGCGCAGTGAGCTCATGATCTGGTCGAGCAGGCGCTCGCAGGCCTCGGCCTCCAGATCGTTCGCGGCGCGGTTCTCGGCGGGATTCGCCTTGATCGCCGCGCGCACGCCCGCCAGACGGTTCTTGACGTACTCCTTCTCCCAGTTGAGCGCGTCGATCTGCAGCTGCATATACCCCTGCGGATCGATTTCGCCGGTGCGCTGTTTCAACCGCGTGATGCGTTTCGTATAGGAATCGATGACCATAAGCACCGCCCGACGGTTGTCTGGCGTGACACGGCCCGACAGCTCTTCGACCGTCCGCCGCAGCACTTCGATGGTGATCTCCGTCATTTCCGTCGACGTGTCCTTGTCGCGATTCGGCGCAAGCAGCGGCAGCAGGAAATTCGCCAGCAGCAGCGTTACCACGATCACGCCGCCGGCTATGAAGATCAGTTCGTCGCGCATCGGGAAATCCGCGCCGGCCGCCAGCGTGTACGGAATTGTGAACATCAGAGACAGCGTGATGGTGCCCTTCGGTCCACCGAATGTCATCACCGCGGCGGACCGCCAGCGTTTCGCCGTCATCTTGCGCCGCTTGCCGGTGGTGGTGTCGCGCGCGAGCCGCAGCATCAGTGAGATCCACAGGAATCGCATGACGATTACCACGGCGGCGACGACGAGAATCGCGACCAGCAGCAGCTGGTTGCTGACATGCGGATCATCCCAGCTGGCCGACATGGCATTTGGTAGCAGCATGCCGAGCAGGATGAACACTGTGCCGTTGAGCGAGAACGATAGCACGCCCCACACGCTTGACGATACGATGTTCGTGCGTGCCACATTCGGTCCGATGCCGGTGCGGTCGAATCGGATGATCAGGCCGGCAGCCACTACCGACAGAATGCCGGAGACATGTACCGCCTCCGCACCCAGATACAGGATGAACGGCAGGAATAGCTCCATGAGAATGCGGCTGGTAGTCGTTTCCCAACCAAGGGATCGCAGTGATTCGAACAGCAGGTCGGCCATGGTGCCCACCACAAGGCCGAAGATCGCGCCGCCGAAGAACGAGATCACGAATTGCGCGGCCGATTCGCCCACTTCGAACACGCCGCTGACCGCCGCCGCGATGGCGAACTGGAAGCCGACGATGCCGGAAGCGTCGTTGAACAACGATTCGCCCTTCAGCACGCTCGTTTGGCGTTCGGTCAGCGCCGCCTCCTTGCCGAGCGACGACACCGCGACCGCATCGGTCGGCCCGAGCGCGGCACCGAGCGCAAGTGCCGCAGCGAGCGGAATCGCCGGCCAGACGGTGTGCAATGCGAAACCGACCGCCACCATGGTCGCGATCGCCAGGCCGATCGCCAGCGACAATGACAGTTTGACGGATTTCAGTAGCTCGGTTTTGTCAATCTCATGCGCTTCCAAATACAGCAGCGGTGCAATGAACAGCACCATGAACAATTCCGGATCGAGTGTCACATCTGGAAAGAACGGCAGCTGCGATGCCAATGCTCCCAACGCGATCTGCACAAGCGGTGTGGACACCTTGGGTATGAATCGGCTCAGGAACGAGGACAGTACGACGGCAGCGATGATGCATAGAATCAACTCGAATACCGCCAACGTGCCTCCTTTGCGCGTATTTCCAACCTTTTCCAGCCTACCAAGAGGCGGTTATGAGCGTGTTTCGACATGGGCTGACGTTCGTGCCGCTTCGGTTGGGTGCGCAGGTCGGACGTGCGGACCAGTCGTGCGGAGCGGTCGTATGGCCGCCGCTACACTGTGGCGTATGCGATGGGACGATGATATGGAACTGGCGGTCGCGCTGGCCCGCGAAGCCGCCGCGGATGGCGAGGTGCCGGTCGGTGCCGTCGTGCTTGCCGCTGACGGCCGAGTGATTGGCCGCGGGCGGAACCTGCGTGAGACGCATGCCGATCCGCTTGCCCACGCCGAAGTCAAGGCGATGGCTGAAGCGGCCGCCTCGCTTGACACTTGGAATCTCGCTGATTGCACGCTTGTCGTTACGTTGGAGCCGTGCCCTATGTGCGCCGGTGCCTGTCTGCAGACGCATATCGGACGTATTGTGTTCGGTGCGTGGGATGCCAAGTTGGGTGCATGCGGTTCGGTATGGGATATTCCCCGCGATCCGCACGTCGGACTTGTACCGGAAGTGATTGGCGGTGTGCGCGAAGCAGAATGCGGGCGATTGATGACCGATTTCTTCGCGCGCCGACGCTAATTACTTTCCGAAAGAAACAAACACGCAGGGCGATGGGAAGAAAAGCGGTATGCAGTATCATCAAAGCGTCATACCAATCAAGAATCGCAAGAAAAGGATGCTGCAATGACGCTCATTCAGACTTTCCACGGCACCGCTTCCAACGGCACACCCCTTACCGCCGTGTATGCCGAGCAGCCGGCTGCCGCCGCAGCTTTTGCTCTGGTGTTCCCCGGCAGCGATTTGCCGAGATTCGTGCATTGGGGTCGCCCGCTCACCGCACCGGAAACCGTGATCAACACGTTCGACGCGCTCGCTCCGCAGCGTGTTTCCGGAGCCCTCGACTACACCGCATGGCCGAGCGTGCTGCCGACACAGTCCGAAGCGTGGTCCGGCTCTGACCGTTTCGACGTGCGCCGTGACGGCGTGGAACTGTTCTGCAAGTTCCAGGTCACCGACATCAAAGCCGAAACCGTGGCCGCCGGCAAAACCTACACCATGGCCGAAAAAGACGGCTACCCCAGCTGGAGCGTGGCCTCCGAGCCCAAGCAGACGCCTACCGTCACCGTCACTGCCGAGGACGTGGAACAATGCGTGAAACTTACGTGGACCTGTGAGCTCGATGAAACCGGCCTCATCCGCCAGCATGCGGAGGTGACGAACACCGGCGAGGGACGACTCGAGATCGGCAAGATCGAACTTGCATTCAGCGTGCCCGCCGACGCCAACGAGATCCTCACCACCACCGGTCACCATCTGCGTGAGCGTTCCCCACAGCGCCAGGACTTCACCATCGGGCGCTTCGCCAAATCCTCCATGATCGGCCGCCCCGACTTCGACGCCACCCTGCTGCTCAGCGTTGGCGAACACGGCTTCGGTTTCACCCACGGCAACGTCTACTCCGCGCACGTGGCATGGAGCGGCAACAGCGTGCTGTCCGCGGAACGACTGCCCTACACCACTGGCGTGATCGGTGGCGGCGAAGTGCTCTTCGGCGGCGAAGTCGGTCTGGAACACGGTGAAAGCTACACCACGCCATGGCTCGTCGGCTCTTACGGCGAGGGGCTCAACGAAGTCGCCTCACGCTTCCATGGTTACATCCGCCGCGTGCACCGCGACTGGCTCGTGGACCATGGCATCGCGCCCAAGCCGCGTCCGGTCATCCTCAACACATGGGAAGCCGTCTACTTCAACCACGATTACGACACCCTGACCGCGCTCGCAGACAAGGCCGTGGAAAGCGGCGTGGAACGCTTCGTCGTGGATGATGGCTGGTTCGGTGCCCGCCGAGACGACACCGCCGGTCTGGGCGATTGGCAGATCTCACAGGACGTTTGGCCCGATGGGGACAAGTCCATCAAGGCGCTCGCCGACTACGTGCACGGCAAAGGCATGGAGTTCGGCCTGTGGTTCGAACCGGAAATGGTCAACCCGGACTCCGATATGTTCCGCGCCCACCCGGACTGGGTGCTGAAGCCCACCGCCAACCGTCTGCCGATGCAGGGGCGCACTCAGCAGGTCGTCGATCTCACCAATCCTGACGCGTACGCGTACATCTACGGCGCCATGGACAAGCTCGTCGGCGAACTCGGCATCGACTACATCAAATGGGATCACAACAAATACGTCACCGAAGCGGTGTCGCCGCGCACCGGACGTCCCGCCGTGCACAACCAGACGCTCGCCGTGTATCGGATCTTCACCGACCTGAAAGCGGCCCATCCCGGTCTGGAAATCGAAAGCTGCTCGTCCGGCGGCGGCCGCGTCGACCTCGGCATCCTCGAAGTCGCCGATCGTATCTGGGGTTCCGACTGCGTCGACCCGGTGGAACGCGCCGACATCCAGCGCTACACGTCGCTGCTCGTGCCGCCGGAGATGATCGGAGAGCACGTGGGCGCTTCCCCGGCGCATTCCACGCACCGCGCCACCTCCCAGGAGATGCGCATGGCCATGGCTTTCTTCGGCCACATGGGCATCGAATGGAATCTGCTCAAGGAACCGCAGGAAGACATCGACAAGCTCGCCGAATGGGTCGCCGAATTCAAGAAGCATCGCGAATGGTTCGCAGTCGACACAGTCGTGCATTCCGACGCCGCCGATCCAGCAGTGCGCTTGGACGGTGTGGTCATGCCCAACAAGGCAGCCGCCATCTACCGTTTCACCCAGCTCACCACCTCGCAGACCTACCCGGCCGCGCCGGTACGCCTGCCCGGTCTCGACCCCGACAAGGTGTATGAGGTGTCTCCGCTCGACGTGAGCCTCGACCTCGCCAAGCAAGACATCGCCAACGGACAGAGCCCGCTCGGCTGGTGGAAGGCCGAAGGTGTGAAGATGACCGGACGTGCGCTCGCCACGTACGGTATCCGCCCGCCGGCACTGCATCCGGCGCAAGCAGTCCTTTTCAAGGCTGTGCTTGTGCCCGTCGAGAGCGCTGAATAAGCCGTAATCGCATAACAAAATCCTCCCTGAACACAAGGGAGGATTTTTTGCATTAAAAAACAATTAAGTAATCAATCAGCCAACATATTGCCGAATCGCCTGCGCTGCAGCAGCCTTGGCCCACAATGCCCAATCATGGTCGGGAATTTCAAAATCCACTGGCGCGGCCTGGCTATGCCGATACATGTTGATGCCGTTGCGCAAGTCGTCAATGCCGAATTTCGCGATGAACGACGATTCTCCGGCGATCATGATTTTGTCTGGCATGGCAAGATTGGCGATTGTCGCCACTATGGTGCCGAGACGGAAGCAGGTGCGGTTCACCAGATTCGTCGCCTGCGGTTTGTTCGCGCGTGCGTCACGTGCGAAATCGTCGAATGATGCGGGATGTCCGATAATCTGCGAATATTCCGCCGCGATTGAGTTGTCGGACAGGCATTGCGCGCATCCCTTGTGTCCGGAAACACAACGCGGCCCATCCGGATCGACCAGAATATGCCCGACCAAACCGTAACTTTTATCCGGACAGCTCACCGGCTCGCCGTTGACCGTCAACGAATAGCCGACGCCCGCGCCGAACGTCAGCACCGCGAAGCTATCCAATCCAACACCGGACCCAAACAGGCAGGCATCAACGGCCAACGAATCGATATCATTGTAAATGCCTGTCGGCAATCCGGTAGCCTCGCGAACCATAGCGGAGAGCTCCACGGGCTGCGACCAGTGCATGAACGGTGCGAACGTCACTACGGCATTGTCGACGACATGCCCGCCCAGTGAGATTCCCACGGCGCACGGTTTCGGCCATCCCGCCATCTCCGCCTCGTCGGAACAGTCGATCGTCAGTTGTTTGATCAGCGCGACCACGGCTTGCGGCGACGTGTCTTCGATTTCCAAATCGTGGCATCCGGTGATAATCTGCCCGATTGCGTTGACCGCAACCGCCGAAATATGCGTCGCATTGATTTTCATGCCGACGAAAGATCGCGCGTTCTCGATTATTCGCAATCCCGTTTGCGGTCGGCCGCGACGTTCCGCATTTTCTTTCTGAACGAAACCTTTCGGCAGTTTGCCGGCCTTGCCGGACGGCATCGGCGTTTCCTCGATCACGCCCGCATAAATCAGATCGCTGGTAATACGGGAAACCGCGCCCTGCGAAAGTCCTAAAATCTGTGCCAAAGTAATACGCGAAATCGGACCGTATTTCATGACGCAAGTCGCGACTTTATGGGTATATTCCGAGCCTTCAAACCACTGTGGCAGAGGTGAAACTGCCATCTGCACCATCCTTCGTGCTCCTGTCCGCGCACATCGCACATCAAATTACTTTCTCAGAGTAACAAAATCTCGTCGTTTTTGTTTTCCGCCCCGCACAGGCGCGCTGAGCTGGGAATGAAAACTGCCTCCTTCTACAATTTCCAGTAACGGTGATGCGGTAAGGAAGCTGCTTCACCGTAATGGAGAAAAGATACAAAGGAGTCGAGAATGAAACCTGATTCCACCACTAGTGTAGGTAAATTCAGGAGGATTGTATACCGTACGCTCACAGCCGTATGCGCAGTCGCATTGACTGCCGGTCTTGCCGGTTGCGGCAACAGCACCGCTGGAACCGTCACTTTGGATTTCTTCCAGTTTAAAGCCGAAGCGGCGGACTGGTTCACCGCAAAAGCAAAGGAATTCGAGAAAACCCATCCCAACATCAAAATCAACGTCAACAATTCGTCCGACGCAACCACCGATCTGCGTACTCGACTGGTGAAAAATCGCGAACCCGATGTCATCACTATCGATGGCGATATTAATTTCGGTATGCTCGCCGAAGCAGGTGTCTTCCACGATTTTACCGACGACGACATCGTCGACGAACTCAATCCAGGCATGGTGAACATCGCCAAGAGCCTTGTACAAACTAACGACGAATCCAAGAAGCGCCTGTACGGCCTGCCGTATGCGGGTAACGCATCCGGTTATATCATCAACGCCGACGTGTGGGAGCAGGCGGGCGAGGATCCCGACAATCCGCCGCAGACATGGAGCGAATTTATCGACCTGCTGCAACGCTTCAAGAGCAAGGGTATTGTACCGATCGAAGCGAGCACCGCCGATTCGTGGACACTTCAGGCGCCGTTGGCGTCACTCAATTCCACGCTGGTGCCGGAATCCGAATATCTTTCCCTCAAAGACGGATCGAAGAAATTCTCCGACCTGTGGGGCACTGTCAGCGATCAGTTGGTCGAGATCTACCAGAATTACACGCAGAAGAATCCGGCAGTTACTTACCAGCAGGCCACGCAGGATCTGGCCGCAGACAAAGCCGCGATTTTGCCACTCGGCACCTACGCGATTCCGCAGATCCGACTCATCAACAGCGATGCCAACCTGCGGTTCGCGCAAATGCCGGCAACTGATAATGCCGAAGAACAGCAGCTCACGGCAGGCGATGACGTGATTCTGACCATGGGTGCGCACACCAAGCATGAGAAGGAAGTGCGCGAATTCATCGACTTTCTGATGAACGACGAAAACATCAAGGACTACTCCAAGCAGCAGTCCGCATTTACCCCCTACAAAGACACGTATGTGGGTGACGAAGCGCTGAATGGCGTGCTCGACTTCTACCGGGCGGGCAAACTGGCCGACTTCTGCGACCATCACGTGCCATCCAGCATCAATCTCGCAGGCTTCCTGCAGACGCTGATTCAGTCGGGCAACACCGAAAAATTCCTGAACAGCATGCAATCCGAATACGACAAGATCGAAGCCAGAAACTTCAGGTGAGAGGAGGAACGGACATGACTACCGCACATACTGCAAATACTGCGAAGAAATCGGCAAAAACTTCCAAGAATAAGGTTTCGAAATATTCCAAGCGCAAGGTTGATCCGGCATTTTATTGGATGACCGTTCCGGCTGTGATTCTGGTGTCCATCTTCCTGTATTGGCCGTTCCTGCAGGGCGCGGCATACTCGTTCACTAATTCGCAGGGTTACGGTGATTTTAAATTCATCGGATTGAAGAATTATATTGCGATGTTCCAGGATTCTCGCGTCGGTCACGCGTACCTGTTTACTATTTTCATCGCAATTTTGATTACGATTGGCACGAATTTTCTTGGCATGTTCCTTGCGGTGCTGCTGAATTCGAAAATCGCGTTCAAAAACGGATTCCGTGCGATCTTCTTCATTCCGTACACCTTGTCGGTGCTGGTGATCGGCTACGTGTTCAAGTACATTTTCATGACGCCGCTGCCGGCGATCGGTCAGGCGCTGCATATTGATTGGCTGTCGACGTCGATGATTTCCAATCCGGATTTGGCATGGTTCCCGATTGTGTTCCTGTCGATCTGGCAGGGCGTGGCCTACTCCACGCTGTTGTACTTGGCTGGCCTACAGACCATCGACAACGAGATCTACGAGGCAGCCGCAATCGACGGCGTGAGCGCTTGGCAGAACTTCTGGCAGATCACCTTCCCGCTGATTGGCCCGTTCTTCACCATCAACATGGTGCTGAGCCTCAAGAACTCGCTCGGCGCGTTCGACCAGATCATGGCATTGACCAAGGGCGGTCCGGATTCCAAGACCGAAACCGTCTCCTACCTGATCTTCCAGAACGGCCTTGGTAATGGCGAATACTCCTACCAGATGGCGAACGCGGTCACGTTCTTCATAGTGCTGGCAATTTTGGCCTTTGTGCAGCTGAAGTTCTTCAGCGGCAAGGAAAAGGTCTGAGCAAGGGTCTGAAAGTCTGAAGGTAAAGAGGAAATATCATGACTAGCGCAACTGTTGCAAAGACTGCAGCCAAGACTACTCAATCGCAGGCAAAGCCGGAGAAAATCCGCAGGGATCATAAGGTCAACTGGTGGCTGACCGCGGTTGTGGCCGTGTTGAGCCTTACCGTGCTCGTGCCGTTGTATTTCGCTGTGGTCACCGCGTTGAAGACTCCGAGCGAGGCTGGTACGTTCAGCTTGCCGACCACATGGGAATGGCATAATTTCGCCGATGCGTGGAATAAGGTGAACTATCCGAAGGCCGCGCTTAATTCCGCAATCATCACCGTGTGCGCGGTGGTGTTGACGCTGCTGACGAACACGTTCGTCGCGTATGCTGTGGCAAGGAATATGGATAAGCGATTCTTCCGTTTCCTGTACTACTTCTTCCTTGCGATGATGTTCGTGCCGTTCACGGTAATCATGCTTCCGATTGCGAAGGAAATGGGTTCGCTGCATCTTGATAATCAGCTTGGTTTGATTATTTTGTACACGATTCTCGGTATTGGCACCAATCTGTTTATTGCGATTGGTTTTATTCGTTCGATTCCGATTTCGCTGGAAGAGGCGGCTCGTATCGACGGTGCTTCCACTTGGCGCATTTTCTGGACGATTATTTTCCCGCTGATGGGTCCGATTAATGCCACGATTGCGATTTTGACCGCACTGTGGGCTTGGAACGACTTCCTGCTGCCGTTGATCACGCTGACTGATCAGAGCAATCAGACGATTCCGCTCGCACAGTATGTGTTCCAAAGCCAGTTCACGTCGAACTATCCGATGGCCTTCGCGTCCTACCTGATGGCCATGGCTCCGGTCCTCATCGTCTACATCTTCGCCCAAAAGTGGGTCGTCGGTGGTGTGATGAGAGGAGCCGTTAAGTGAACAGTCCTGTGGACTGTTCATAGGCTCCTCCTGAGCGAGCCGATAGGCGAGCGAAGGCAGGAACAACGCGGCCGTAGGCCGTCTGCTTGTGAAGTAAAACTTCACAGCGCCGAGCGGGAATCCTCGTTTCCCCTTTTTCGAGGATTCCCGCTTTTCGTATGCATTGATGTGATTCCGAAGGGCGCATCCCGCTTGCAATATATCTTTCATTTCCTGCTTTGCAAAACGCGCCGCAGGCAAGAAAGAAAAAACGCTTTACGTACCATGGGATATAGCAAAGTTCATCCATTCCACTTAGGCAAAGGAGCTCAATCGCGATGACGAATTTCAATCGTTCCACTCTTCCTGACACCGTCCGTTCGAATGGCGCCACCCCGAATCCATGGTGGGCTAACGCGGTGGTCTACCAGATCTATCCCCGTTCCTTCCAGGATTCCAATGGCGACGGCATCGGCGATCTGAAGGGCATCACCAGCCGTCTCGATTATTTGGCTGATCTTGGTGTGGACGTGCTGTGGCTGTCCCCGGTGTACAGGTCCCCGCAGGACGACAACGGCTACGACATCTCCGACTACCAGGACATCGACCCGCTGTTCGGCACCTTGGAGGACATGGACGAGCTTCTCGACGAGGCGCACAAGCGCGGCCTGAGGATCGTGATGGACCTGGTCGTCAACCACACGTCCGACGAGCACGCCTGGTTCCAGGCCTCCCGCGACAAGGATGACCCGCACGCCGACTGGTACTGGTGGCGTCCCGCCAGGCCGGGCCACGAGCCGGGCACGCCCGGTGCCGAGCCGAACCAGTGGGGCTCCTATTTCGGCGGCTCCGCATGGGAGTACGATCCGAAGCGCGGTGAATACTTCTTTCACCAGTATTCCAAGAAGCAGCCCGACCTCAACTGGGAGAATCCCGAGGTGCGCAAGGCCGTCTACAAGATGATGAATTGGTGGATGGATCGCGGCATCGACGGCTTCCGCATGGACGTGATCACCCAGATTTCCAAGGTCATCGACAAGAACGGCAAGTTGCCGGGGGAGGCAGGATCCGAAATCGCCGATAATCCGGTTGGAGAGGAAGGTTATTCCAGCCCGTATCCGTTCTGCTCCGACGGCCCGCGCATCGACGAGTTCCTCGCCGAAATGCGCCGTGAGGTATTCGAAGGCCGTGAAGGCTACATGAATGTCGGCGAGGCTCCGGGCATCACCCCGGCCCGTAACGAGCACGTCACCGATCCGGCCAACAAGGAACTTGACATGCTATTCCTGTTTGACCATGTCGGCATCGACCAGGAAGGCTCCAAGTGGAATACCGTGCCGTTCGAGGTCAAAAACCTGCGCGACCGTATGACCGAGCAGCAGGAGGCCGTGAGGAAGGCCGGTTGGGCCAGCCTGTTCTTCTGCAATCATGACCAGCCGCGCGTGGTCTCCCGTTGGGGCAACGACTCCGACCGCGATTCGCGCGAGCTGAGCGCCAAGGCGTTCGGCATGGTGCTGCACATGCACCGCGGCACCCCGTACATTTACGAAGGCGAGGAACTGGGTATGACCAACGCCCACTTCACCAAGCTGGAACAATACCGCGATCTGGAAGCCCTCAACGGCTATCGCCAGCGCGTGGAGGAAGCCAAGTGCCAGTCGTCCGAATCCATGATGGCCGCCCTCGCCCTCATCGGCCGCGACAACGCGCGCACCCCCATGCAGTGGGACGCCTCCAAGTATGCCGGTTTCACCCCGGCGGACGCGGCAGCTGAACCGTGGATCAGCGTCAACCCGAATCATGTGGAAATCAACGCGGCCGAGGAATTCGACGATCCGGATTCCGTGTACACGTTCTACAAGAAGCTCATCGCCATGCGGCACAACAGCGTCACCATCTCCACTGGCGAATGGCATCTGCTCGCCGCCGACAGCGATCAGGTGTATGCTTTCACGCGCACCAATGGCGACGACACGATTCTTGTCGTGGTCAACCTCACCGACAGGTCCGCCGAACTGCCTGCGGACGTGGCGGAGCTGCTTTCCGACGGCGTGTCCGAGCCGCAAGTACTGCTCAGCACCTATGATGCTATGCGTAGTGTTAAATCGATCGCTCGTGGCGAGCTCGCTCGCTGGGAGGGAGTCGTGATTCAGCTCTGATCGATCTTTCCCTATAACTCTCTGCAGAAATGCCCGAGTGGCTCATCACGGAACCACTCGGGCATTTTTACTACCTTCTTGCGATGCTCCTCCCGTTCCGCCAAGCCGCCCGTCTGCCCGGCACCCACATGCCGATACCACGCGTCGGCTTCGGCAGACGTGCGCTTACAATAACGTCCATGGAACAAAACGAGGTGCTCAAAGCATTGCGGCGCGATCATGCCGCTGAATTGAAACTGGCCGCCGAACGACTGAAGGGCACCGCACGCCACACGGAGATTATTCCGTCGCCTGTGCTGTCCGAAATGACCGGACATGAGATTCTGCTCAAGCCCGAGAATCTCCAGGCCACCGGATCGTTCAAGATTCGTGGCGCGTACAACAAGATTGCATCGCTGACCGACGAGCAGCTCGCTCACGGCATCGTCACCGCTTCCGCAGGCAACCATGCGCAGGGTGTGGCGTACGCGGCCCGTGAACGTGGCGCGAAGGCCACCATCTGCATGCCGCAGATCACTCCGCCGCTGAAGGTGGATGCCACCAAAGCGTACGGCGCGGACGTGGTGCTGTGCGGCGAGGTGTTCGACGAATCCGCAGCGTACGCGCAGGAACTGAGCGACAACGAAGGCATGATCTACGTGCCCCCGTTCGATGATTATGAGGTGCTGTGCGGCCAAGGCACCATCGGTCTTGAGATCCTCGAAGACGTGCCGAACGTCACCGACGTGGTCGTGCCCTTGGGCGGCGGCGGTCTGGGCGCCGGCGTGGCGCTCGCCATCAAGACGTTCAAGCCGGAAGTGCGCGTGATCGGCGCCATTCCGGAAGGCAGCCCGGCATGGAAGAATTCGTTGGCCGCCGGTCGCGTCGTCGCAGCCGACCAGGTGCGTACCTCCGCCGAAGGCGTTGCCGTGAAGCGTCCGGGCGACCTGACCTTCGCGCTGCTCAACGAGTTCCTCGACGATCTGGTCACCGTCACCGAGCGCGACATCAACGAGATGATCCTGCTCATGCTGGAGAAGCACAAGCTGGTGGTCGAAGCTGCCGGTGCCGTGTCTCTGGCCGCGCTTGAGCACCTGAATCTGCGCTCGCGCAAGTTCGCCGAGGCGAAGGGCCCGCATGTGGTGGTGCCGATTCTTTCCGGTGGCAATGAGGATACTGTCTCCATCAGCGCGGTGATTCAGAAGGGCATGATTGCCCGTGGCCGCATCATGAACTTCGAGGTTGAGCTTCCGGATACCCCTGGCCAGCTTGTCAAGGTGGCCACGATTCTGGCCGAGCAGCGCGCTAACGTCATCGCACTCGATCACGACCAGTTCAAGGCTTCCAGCCATTACACTGATTCGGTTTCCTTGGGCGTCACCGTTGAGACCAACGGCCCTGAGCACATCGACCGCATCCTTGACGCGATGCGCGCGGCCGGTTTCCAGCCCAAGCGCATCTACTGATTTCCCACGGTGGATAAGCGCGGATTCTCGCATATCTTCCGCATCAAAGAAGGCTCCTCAAACCCAATCAGGTTGAGGAGCCTTGCTTGTTCATTCGGTGTTATTTGCCCTGTTCCGCGGCGATTGTCTCGTCGACCAACTGTGGCAGCGCAATCGCAATATCGTCGCGGATAAGCCGTGTGGCCAAGCGATCGTATTGCGTGCGTCCCATGTTCATGATGGTGATCGGCACGCCCGCCTGTGCCGCGACCGGCACAATGCTCGCCGCCGGCATCACTTCCAGCGTGGAGCCGATCACCCACAATTCGTCGGCTTGCGAGGCAAGATGGTACGATTTTTCAATCGCACCATCCGGCAGCGCCTCGCCAAAGTAGACGACGTCGGTTTTGATGAGCCCGTCGCACGGCATATTGCCGCTGTACGGCAGCTTGCGATGACAGTGCGGATCCGGCTCGTTGTCGAGATTCGCCATGATTTCGGCGGTGTCGTATTTCGCGTGGCACTTCATGCAGTGCGAGGTGCCGATGGTTCCGTGCAGATTGACGATGACGTTGCTGCTATTGCCCGCCTTCTCGTGCAGCGCGTCGAAATTCTGCGTGGCGAGCAGCGTCAGCAGCCCTGCCTGTTCCAGCTTGACGAGCGCTTTGTGTGCGGTGCCCGGCTGCGCGTTCCATACTGGCGATTCCTTTTGCCAGCGCCAGGAATACTCGCGGTCTTCCTTATTGGCTAGGAACGCGTCGATGTCGTACACGTTCATTTGCTCGGGATGTTTGGTCCAGACGCCGTCCGGGCCGCGGAAGTCAGGGATGCCTGCGGACGTGGAGATGCCTGCGCCCGTCAATACTGCGATTTTTTTGCTCATACCTCCATACATACCACCGCGCGGTTTCCTCCGTATGCGTCTTTTTCGGCTTTCCGACCGTATTTGGAAACCGTTGCAGGCTCACGACACGCCCGTAGACAGGTTTTCCTGATGAATTTCAGGCCGTTTTGAGGCTTGTCTGAAGCATTTCTGCGATGATGTGGCGTGCGATAGGCGGTTTTCGACACGCCGATGAATGCGTTGCGCCGCAAGGGTTTTTACGGGGTTTGCGGAATGCCGATTTGCGCAAGTGGACGGGTTCGTGTAAATTAATCCCTTGCTGCCGCTCAGCGAGTGGTCCGGATGGTTCCGGTCCGCGAGGTGGGTGAGTGGTGGTGGTTTGAGAACTCAAGAGCGTA